>CESM01044968.1_pt1 | contig 26201 bp, 20 predicted proteins | sample 361421 | NCBI WGS metagenome assembly CESM01 (sample SAMEA2622219, study PRJEB7988) | marine metagenome | isolation source: saline water (ENVO:00002010), including | reverse complement strand
AATATCCATGATGGAACTGAATGGTTCGATCAAAATGGTGCTGGAAGTGCTGACACCAACGGAGACGGCGAATTAGATTACCTAGATACAGATAGTGATGGAGATTGGATACCAGATGATGTGGAATCAGTAGCCGATGTTGATGGTGATGGTGATGGAAATTGGAGAGATACAGATAGCGATGGGGATGGGACTTCTGATTATGACGAATGGACTAATAATACGGATCCTTATGTTCCTTGATTGAGAATTCTAAATCATAGTTTATTGATCTAAATTATAGTGTAATCCTACATTTTCTTTTCTCGCTATGGCGGCATCAATGACTAGTGAAGAAACAATTGACATGTTTCTTAGTTCTACCAATTTTCTTGATGGTTTTGAACTTCTCCAGATTCTGTCAATTTCTTCTGTGATATGGAGAATTTTCCGCTGTGCTCTTTGAAGCCGTTCATTTCTTCGAACGAGCCCCACATCGTCAGACATAATCGTCTGTAATGCTTGACGATCTGCTTTTATTGGAGCATGTTCTCTCAAATTATCAAGTCCCTTTGCTCTCCAAAGTGGAACTCCAGTATCATTTTCTTGGTTTTTCTCAGTCTCTACAAGTGCCTTCTTTAATGCTCGATGTGTCATTACGATTGCTTCAAGCAAACTGTTTGAAGCTAATCGATTGGCTCCATGAAGGCCAGTGCATGCTACTTCTCCGACAGCAAAAAGTCCCTTGTAGGTGGATCCATCAAATGTCTTACATTGTCCTCTACTATCTACTTCAATCCCTCCTACAATGTAATGTGCAGCTGGAGTGACTGGAATGGGGTCAGGTCCAAGTTCTAATCCATATTTGGCAAGACGTTGACTAATTGTTGGGAATTTAGATTTGAGTTCTTCTGGATTTAGATGTTCTGTAACAAGCAGTACATGTGGTTCACCTGATTGTTTGAGAATACGGTCTGTTGCACGAGCAACAATATCTCTAGTGGCCAAAGATCCTCTTGAATCAATACTTCTCATGAAAGAAAAATGGTCGGGTTTCTTATCCGATTTCCTATATTCTTGCAATCCTTCAGAAGTCATCAATATTGCACCAGCACCTCGAAGTGCTTCTGTAATTAGGAATGGTTGTTTTCCTGGAATTGCTAAGGCAGTTGGATGGAATTGTATGAATTCCATATGTTTGGTTTTCACTGAAGCACGATGCGCCATCGCAATTCCATCTCCTGTAGCAACGGATGGGTTGGTGGTTTCTCTCCATAACTTGCCAGCACCTCCTGTTGCTAGAATCAACGCATTAGAAATAATTGAATGCACTTCTCCTTCTGGGTCCAAGCACCAAATTCCTGAAATTCCTTCTTCTGGTGAATTTTGTTTTTGTAAGATTAAATCAACTGCCATCCATCCTTCTAAGATTGTGACATTTTCTTCGTGTAACCTTTTGATTAGAGTGCCTTCAATTGCAGCCCCAGTCCGGTCTTTCACATGAAGAATCCTCTTTTCCTGGTGCCCCCCTTCCTTAACTAAGTCAAAATTCCCATCAGAAGCACGGTCGAAGATTACTCCTTCATTAATGAGAGATTGAATTCTATCTGCCGCTTCAAGAACAACACTTCTGACTACATCTTCATCACATAATCCATCTCCTGCATCGAGAGTATCTTGGATATGCTTCTCAATTGACTCTTCATTTGTTGTATCTAGGACTCCTGCAATCCCTCCTTGAGCCCAATTTGTTGAGGAATCTTCTAGTTGTTTTTTTGTAACTAAAGCAACATCTCTGCCTTCTCTAGCTAGCCCAACTGCCATAGTAAGTCCTGCAATCCCTGAGCCGACTACAACGGCATCAAACTGCATCACTCTTTGCACCATGTACTGCCGTACCGGCATTCTGGCATGAAGATTCGTGCTGAGCAGTATTTTTGCGATAGCGTGAATAGCCAGTCCTAAGGATGAGGGGTTGTGTCCAAGGCATCTAGATTAGTTCTCGCCGCATTTGGATGCTTTCTTGTATTCATTGTAGTTTACAATGTAGAAGCTGGATTATGGTCGCATCATCCTGAATACAATCAGAAGGTAGACCTGATTGGTTTGGTTACTTTTTCTTGCACTGAAGCAGAAGTTCTTGCTCAAATCAATGGAACTTCTGATAGTCATAATATGACTTTTGGACAATCTCCTTGTTTGCATCCACTAGGAAATTATGCTCTTCCTGATTTGTTAGTTGGGGGGATTGGGGCAACGTTAGCATTCATTGGATTAACTTCTGCACTAAATATTCGTTTGAGTTCACGTGGCCAATCAAGAAGGAAATCATGGGGTCTGATGATTGGAGGTGCAGTTTTATCAGTATTTGGATTAATGGATTTGATGGGGATATCGTATTCTGGTGGTTCTGGTATTCAATGGGAAATGATATTTGGCATCCCTTCAAGAATTGTGAATTTCATTGTTATTGTCATAGGAGTGACTTTATTCCGCATAGGATCTCATAATCATTCAGAAATCCTTTCTCAATCTCCATCGAGCAGAGTTCGATATCGTGGGAGGATGGAACTTGATGGGAGCGACATGAGCGTAGGTCAAATGCGGAGAATTTTAGGATTGGATATACTAGAAGATGTATTTCAATTAGGTTCCTCCGATGAATTTGAAGAAAAGGTAGGACGAGTGTGTCATTATTGTAGTGGATCTGGCTGTTCTGAATGTGGTTCCAAAGGTTCAATCTGATTCGGCGTTTGCCAGACGTGCTCTAAAACCAATCAAATTACTGTCTTTGACCGTGTTGATTTAAGTGTCCTCAGGTTTGCTGTAAGCCATCGAGGTGCTCGATTATGGATGGGATTAACGGGGTGGAGCGATGCATCTGAAAAGAATAGAACTAGAGAATTTCAAATCTTTCATGGGAGAATTAGTGATTGATTTAGAAGAAGGATTCACTGCAATTACTGGTCCCAATGGTTCTGGAAAATCGAATAGCGGTGACGCGATTCAATTTGTTCTTGGCACTAGGTCAACTAAATCACTCCGAGCTCAAAATGTGAAGGAATTAATTTTCAATGGAGGAAGTAGGAGCAAGGCAGCCAAATCATGTATGGTTACTTTGATCTTTGACAACCCTGCAAACGATTCCGGCGAAAGACGTTTGAAGGTGGATGCGGATGAAGTATGTTTTACTCGAGCAGTCAAATTAAATTCGAAAGGCTCAGCTGTTTCCGCATACAGGCTCAACGATCGCCCGTCTTCTAGTACTGAATTTAGAAGATTGTTAATTGAAGCAGGTGCGCGAGGAGATGGTTACAATATCGTCCTACAGGGAGATGTAGCTAGCCTTTCTACCATGACCCCTCTTGAGAGAAGACGTGTTCTCGAAGATGTCGCAGGGGTGACTCAATATGATGAAGAGTTGAGGAAGGCTGATCGCCAGAGAAAGCAAGTTGAATCTCAATTAGAGATGATAGATGTTTTCGAAAATCAACAGATTGAACGAATTGAAAGTTTAGAAAAAGAACGAGAGAAGGCACTAAAATATCGAGATTTAATTCAAGATTTAGAGCAATCAAAATCATTATTGATGCAATCTAAGCATCGGGCCCAATTTGAAGAAATTCGAATGTTGGGCGAGGAGAGAACACGTTACATTTCTTCTTCTGAAGAACTAAAGGATTCATGCGAAAAATCCGAACTTAGAGTCCAATTTTTAGACGATGAAATAGTCAGAATACAAAAAGAGATGGACGCTTTACTAGGGTCTTCAGAACGGGGTACTTTGGAGCGAATCCGCCGTCTTGAGATCGATATCGAAGCAGCAGGAGATAGAGTCCTTGAATTGAATAATTCCTCCGAAAGAGCGTTAATGGAAGCGAAAACATTGGAGAAAGAAATCAGTCAGGCAAAGGAATCGATTAAGAAGCATCTTTCAGGAATAGATGACGCAGAAACTCGCCTTACAAATGCTAAATTAGATATGGAAAAGGCACAAACTGATGAATCAGATGCAAGGAAGGCCATGGAACAAGGCGATAAAGCAACAATGGATCTCAATCGCGCCTATGGAAAGGCAGTAAATGAGGCTACTAAATTATCAGATAGCCTTCAAGTCCAGACTTTACAGACCGAAAGAGCGCGACAGTCAGCAGATATTGCTCATGGACAAGTTGCGGATTTACAAGATTCACATACAGATGCAGAGATGGAGGTATCTGATTTAGAGATGGAATTAGATGAAACAGGTGGAGTTGATTCTGGTCAGGAACGAACAAATTTGGGTCAAGAACTAATTCGTCTTCAAAAAGCAGAGGCGACACTTCGTCAAGAAGAAATGGATGCTAAAAATGCTAGAAATGAAGCAGAAAGGCAACTTATCCGGGCACGTCAAGAGATGGAGCAGAAATCTGGGAGGTCATCCCATCAAGCGCAGGCAGTTAAGGCAATATGTGGATTGAGAGATACGGGTGAAATTGGAGGCATTTTAGGTCCACTAAGTGAATTATGTGTGCCAAAGGATGATTCACATTCTCTCGCTCTTTCTCATGCTTTAGGTGGAGGAATGAATCACATCGTGGTCAGAGATGATGAGGTCGCATCAATGTGTATCCGTCGTTTAAAGGAAGGCCGTTTAGGTAGGGCTGTTTTCTTACCACTTAACAAAATGCAAGTAAGACGTTCTGGAGGCCGTGCGTTGATGGTTTCAAGACAGAATGGAGTTGTAGGATTTGCAGCAGACCTTTTGGATTATGATCCTGCGATTGAAAATGCAGTTAGAACAGCAGTTCGAGATACATTGATTGTTCAGAATATGGATGTAGCTCGAGGCAATATGGGCGGAGTCCGCATGGTCACATTAGATGGGACAGTCTTCGAAGCATCTGGGGCTATGGTGGGTGGAGTTAGCCGTACACCTTCATCTTCTTTTGGTGGTGGAAAAGCACTAGGTTTGTCCATTGTCGAGAAGGCATCTTCTGCACTTGATTCGGCCGAAATTTTGCACATGACTGTTCAATCAGCAGTAGCCAAAAACCAAGAATCACAGCAAGAAATTAGAACACGAATCAATTCATTGACCCAAGAAGATGGATCAATGCGTGCTAGGGAAATAAAGGGTGATTTAGATAGAGCTCGCTCTAGATTATCTGAAATTAAGAAGCGATTGAATAATGCCGAAGGTGAATTGAAGAAGAAAGCAAAAGAAGTTGAGAATTGTGAACACGCTTCTACCAAGGCAGAAGCCGTTTATCTTGCTGCTATTTCTAATAGGGATGACCTGATGGAACGATTACGTTCTCAAACTCCAGAGCATTTATCCAAACGATTGAGAGATGCTCAAGAGGCCTTTACTGAAGCATCACGTGAGTCAATTCAGGCAGAATCTGCCTTGTCGACAGGTAATGAACGCCTAAGTATTATTCAAGGAGAAGTTGAGAAATTAGAACAGAGGGAAACAGATTCACGTTCCCTTGCTCAGGAAAATCAAAATCAAATTACTGAATTAGAGACCAAGAGAGAAGAATGGGGAGAAGAACTAGAAGGGCTTAGAGAAATTCATTCTCAAGTGAGTGAAGAACAAAAAGAATTAGATGAACAACGAATGGAATTCGTTGAAGAACGAGCAACATTACGTGCAAATTTAGAATCAATGAATTCTAAACGAATCACCATGATGGCTCGAATTACTGAACTCAATTCCGAAGTAGATCGAAAACATACTGTGCTTAAGGAATTAACCAGTGAAATGTCTGATATGAATATCTCAATTCCTGAAGAAGGCGAAATTATTCCTGCATTTACACAAATTGAATCCAAGGTTCGAGGTTTAGAGCGTAGGATTAGTCAAATCGGTAATGTAAACCAACTTGCAATTGAACAGTATGATGAAGCAGCAGCTAGAGTTGAACAACTTAGGCAAGATGCGTCCGCGCTCAGAGATAGGCGCACTCGTTTAATCGACATTGCAGGACAACTTGAATCTGAACGCCGACTTAGGTTGACAGAAGTTCTCAATCAAGTAGCTACAAATTTCTCAAGAGTTTACAAACTTCTTCAACCAGGAGGAAAGGGAGATTTGAGGCTAGAAAATCCTGAAGATCCATTCTCTGGTGGATTAGAGATGTGGGCGAAACCACCTGGAAAGAGCAATAAAACACGCTTGAATCTTCTTTCAGGTGGCGAAAAATCGATGGCAGCTCTCGCACTTATCTTTGCAATACAAGATTTCGAACCTTCTCCATTCTATTATTTCGATGAAGTTGATCAAAACTTGGATTCATTCAATGCTGAAAGTATTGCTAAATTGTGTAGGCTTAGAAGTGGACGAGCACAATTTATCATGGTCACATTACGAAAGGTCAGTCTACAAATGGCGGATCATCACATCGGAGTAACTCATGGAGGAGATGGTTGTAGTAGATTGATAATGAATTTCGATCGAGATGCAGCAGTTGAGATGGGAGAAGCAGCAGAAGCTGAATTAGAAGCACAAAGAAAGGCTGAGGAAGAAAAGGTGAACATGGCTGAATTGCCTAACCCGCAGAATCGACCCCTAGTTCCTGAACCATTGCCTAATCCAGAGAGTCTTGGCGGTATCCGTGAAGAAGAATCAGAGGTGGAAGATCCCTCAACGTTGGCATTGCTAGGTGATAGGGCAGCAGACACAAAAGAGGATTTGGATGAAAAAATGGATTGGGAGAGTCGGCTCGAAGATGCTGCCGAATCTGAACAATTTGCTGAAACATCTTCACAATCCACTGAAGATGAGAATTTGCTCAAAGAGTGAGGTAGATTAAATGGACATCTTAGATTCACATCATCTCCGTTCAGATATCGTTAATCGTTTACTCGGCGGTGAAGAAGATGAAGCAGCATCTCCATTTATTGATCGATTAGTCGAAATTGCCGAAATGGAAAATGGTGAACATCAAATGTTGGTGGATCCAATAGATCGATCAATTGCGCTAGTGTTTCAACTATTCCAAACCGAATCTTTGGATCCTTGGGATGTGGATCTTTCGACTTTTATCGATTTATTCGGCGAGAGGATCAAGACTGCAGAAAATATCGATTTGCCTAGTTGTGGTCGATTAATTAGGATGGCTTGGTCGATTCTACATGCTCAAACATTTACTCTTATTGAACGCCATGAGCGCTGGGAAGAAGAATTACTTGAAGATGATTGGACCATGGATATTGGTTGGGAAAGTGAGTTGAATGATGATGAGTATTCGTTTTCAGTTAATGTATTGACAGGGCAAGCTAAAGATGCACTGCCGAATCTCTTCGAAGGTCGTATTCGTAGAACTACAGAATCAAGGCCGATTACTCTTACTGAAATGTTATTTTCATTGAAGGGGGCCCACGAAGATGCACGTGAAAGACAACTTAGAGAACAAGCAAGAGTCCGCCACCAAGCAGAAGTAGCAGAGGCAATGGCGAACGTTTCTTCTAGAATTCATAGAGAAAATCTTGAGGATGATATCCGACGTTGTTGGTCGGCAATGAGAGACATAGGTCGTAATGGAGCTCCAGTTGAATTAGAGGCAATTAGAGAACATTTGATGGCTTTAGCCATCGAAGAAGGGGCAAGTACAGATGAAGCCAGTGTTGAAGGAGAAATATCAGGTTTTGTTGCCTCTCTGTTTCTTACACATCGTGGCTTTGCCGAGATTTGGCAGATGGGTGAGGCTTCTGAAGGTCGTATTTTCATTAAAGATAGGTGGCCATCTTCATCTTCCTACGAAGAAGCTACTCGCCAGATAGCCGAAGAACGCGGTATTTCGTTAGTGGAGGCAGAAGTATGAGTCAACCAACCCCTGATGCAATTGTAGAGGCCCTACTTTTTTGTTCGGGAAGGTCCCTAAGTTGCTCTGATTTGGCATCTCAAGCATCAATGGATGAAGAAACAGTATCGGCGGCCCTTGATGCCCTAAGAGGCCAATATAAGCGTAGGAGGGGAAATGCGTTGCAGATCGTAGAGGTAGGTGGCCGTTGGTCTATGGAAGTTGACCCTCGTCTGTCCCCGTATCTACCTTCTGAATTAAGAGGAGATATACCTGAGAGACTACAACGTGCTGCAGCCTTGATTGCTTATCATCAACCTATGATGCAGAGTGATTTAGTCAGTATGATGGGGCCTATTGCCTATGATTACGTACGTTCATTAGCACGTTTAGGCCTAGTTGATCGTCGCCGAAAAGGAAATACTCGTCGTTTGCAAACTACTCGATATTTCGCAGAGCGTTTCCAATGCCCTCATACAGAACCTAAAAAGGTGAAAGAATGGTTTAGACAACAGGCTGAAGATAATGGCATTTCATCTCAAGCACTGGTTGATTCTATTAGGGAATTAGATCCTCAGGTTGGAGATATGGATGTAATTCCTGATTCAGATGGGACAGAAGATGACATTGAAGGTCAAGATTAACGTCGATATTCTTCTAATTTAGCATCAACTAAGGATTGAGTAATACTTCTCCCATCTCTGCGAACAGCGTTAGCAACATCGTCTACTTCTTCTGGTTTCGCACCAGCAGACATTACCATATTTCGTAAGTGAAGCCTCATGTGGCCCTCTTGAATCCCTTTAGTCGCAAGTGCTCTCATTGCCCCTAGATTTTGAGCAAGACCTGCACACGCCATCATTCCTGCTAATTCCTGGGCACTGTTTGTTTTTGTTAATTCGAGATTTAATCTGGCTACAGGGTGAATTTTCGATGCACCTCCAACGGTTCCGACAGCTATTGGTATCTCGATAGTCCCGTTTATCCATCCCTGTTCGTCAACCCACCAGTGCGTCATAGAACGATATCTTCCTGTTATAGCAGCATAAGCATGGGCACCTGCTTCAATTGCTCTCCAGTCTTGCCCACATGCCAATCCTATGGGGGAAATAGCATTCATGATGCCTTTGTTATGTGTGGCTGCCCTCCAGGGATCTGCATCAGCAAATTCGTAGGCTAAAACAATGTCTTTGATAATTTCAGATCCTTCTTCAGCATCTCCCTTTGATGAAATTGCTTCAGGAGACAATTTTACAGAAGCTCTAGCAAGTCTTTTTGTTGCTAAATTAGAAAGAATTCGAAGTAAAACTCTGCCTCCTGTCAAGTCTTCTAGCCACGGAGCAGCCCTTTCTGCCATGGTATTCACTGCATTTGCTCCCATTGCATCTCTAGTATCTACAATTAAGTGTACAATCAACATTCGTTGTGATTCAGTTTCTAAAATTCTACATTCTATGTCTTTGCAACCTCCTCCTAAACGTATCATAGTTGATTCAATATCGTTGCATTTATCCATTAGTTCTTGCTTTTTTCCTTCAATCACTTCTATGGCTCTATCGAATTCATCTATGTTTAAAATTTGCAATTGTCCAATCATTAGCGGTGGGTCAACATTTGTTGTAAAACCTCCACAATTGTATGCTCGCTTTGCAATATTGCTAGCAGCCGCGACAATACTTGATTCCTCGACACAAAATGGAATGAATTTTGGCTCGCCATCAATCAAGAAGTTCATCCCAATACCTACTGGGAGTGATAATTGCCCAACTACGTTCTCTATCATGCTGTCTGCTGTATCTCTGTCTAGCGATTCTAGATCTGTCCATGGGTGAAAATGTTCTGGGCTAAGTGAAAGTGCATTAGCTATTGCTAGATGTCTCTCGTTCATTGAAAGTGAGTAGAATCCACTAATTCGGCTATCCATTGGCTGCCCCTACATACTTTGCGTGGATAGTCTTGGATATGTTCCTTGTTATTTGGAATACTAAAAAAACACCTATTTCTACTCCTATTTTCGGTCAATTAACGGCTTTAACGTTTTCAATTAATATGTTAAAATACGTTAATACTTGTGATTTTTAATTTATTGATTGCTGACCTGTCGTTTATTTCAGTATTTGGAAAATTCAAAAATGTCTAAAAAACGCATTTTTGAAATGTTAATTCGTGTGAATCGTTTATATCTAGACCCTAATGCGGCGATAATGTCAGGTGCTGAGCACTTACCTAGTGGCCCTCTAGTGAGGGGGGACCCCTTTACTCAGCTACCTTTGGATCACCAACATAAGAATCTCTTAGTTGGCAGAGAGGAAATCGTCACACCTCTCGCCTCACAGATGATAAATGGGACGCCTGGAATCCATTTGATTGTAGGTGAATCAGGTTCTGGTAGAACAAGCATAATACAATGTCTTTCTTCACCAGATTCAAGACACGTCGGCACAATTTGGCACCCCACAGACCCTACATCTAGATTCTTGAATGAGGCTTTAGTAGGTTTTACTCATGGATTCAAAATTCCACCCACTCCACAGGCTGCAGCAAATCAGTTGACAAACTATCTTAATGACATCCAGGGTCCCCTCCCATTGATTGCTTTTGATTATAATACTCCTAATTCCCAAGAATTGATGGCTCTGATTAAGGAACTTTTACCCGTTTTGAGGAGGATGCGTGCAATGGTCGTGTTTGCAATATCACCTAATCAAATGGAAGGGTGGGATCGTTCTTTACATGATTCATTTGATATGATTCATTATTTAGATGCTTTAAATCTTGGACAAGTCAGGCAACTAATCGACAATCGTATGGGCACTGTCTCCAATGAGACAATAGTTACTGATTCCACAGAATTAACCAAACTCCAAGCATTTTCTAGAGGTAACCCATCAGTGATAATCCGCCAACTGAGTAAACATCTTCGCCATCTTCGTTACCCTGAAAATGGTTCTCCGCCTCAATTTCTAGCAATTGATGTATCTACATTTCCTGATATTTCTGAATCAGAATCCCCAAATCGTGAAATTTTTTCGGCGACTCCTCAACAGATTCCTAGTCCTGCGCCCCAACGCCCTCTATTCACTACTCCTTCTCCCTCCTCTCCTCCACAATCTGATGGTGAGTATAATGCGTGGCTTCAAGGGACCACAATTGAAACTGAATCTACATTTGAACCGATACCTGCTCCAAATAACGATTTTGAGCCGATTGTGGATTCTCTTATGTTGGATGATTCAGATTCCATGGATAGTGAAGTAGGATGGGACGATGAAGGAGTACATTTTGCATCAAGTGGGGGTATTGATGATTTTGAAGGAGACCCATTATATCTTGAAACAGAAGAAGAACCGGTGCAAGTGGAACCCTTTGCTGAATGGGATAAAAGTGAAAATGAAGATGTAAAAGAAACGTTTTCTTCAATACCTGAAACAGAAATTACATCTTCTTTATCTGATTCTAACGATTATTTTGAATTAATTGAAGACGAACCACTGCCTCTCTCCCTTGAATCTCAAATAAACCATACAATAGTTGAACCTCCTTCTCCTCCCCCTCCTAAAAGAGGAGGATTATTCGGTGTTCATTCTCGAAGTAAGAACATAGCAGCACGTATAGATGCTAATCTCCCCCCCAACCCCCCTACGTCCCAAATAATGGGGATTGACCCTTTACCCATTCCGAAAATAATTGACCCGCGGAGCCCGAAAGAATCTCTCCCTTCATTTGTTGAATCAATCGATACCTCCTCACCTAGCCCTCAGATTTCTAATCATATTGGTGCAGATCCAATGGTTTCACGTCCGCCGGATTTGACCTCTGATGGAGCAGATTTGTGGGTTCAAGCTGGTTCTGAATCCCCTATACCCAAATCATTGTCTCCAGTAGTCAATCCCCAACCTACTTCTGTTCATGTTGCTTCACCTGAAGACATCGTTAGGGGGCTTAATTCTCTCCGCTCCCCTCGATGGGATCCAGATGCGCCACTACGCCCTGAGCGACTAAAGGATGTCTCTGATGCAGATGTAATTATTTTAACAGCAGCCACAACTCGTGATATTTCTCCAAGTGACGATGCTTTACGGGCAAGATTGCAAGTAGGTCGTTCACGATTATCACAAATTTTCAATGATTTGAGGCGTCATGGTTTCCTTTCTGTAAGAAAAGAAGGTAGGACACGATGGTATAGAATGACTGCTGCAGCATCGCGGTTATTGACGGAGGTGGAAGAATGAGTGAATGGCGAGTAGCATGGAGTCATCAGATAGATGGGCCAGTGAATGATGTAAAGGTTGATTCGAATGGCATGTTGATTTGTACGGGGCAATCTCTTATTGCACTTCGGCCGGATGGAACTACAGCTTGGCGTAGTGACCATATTTTTGATACATACTCAGTAGAATCTTCTGGTTCCTCGGTCGCTTTACTAACAGGTACCTCTATCCATGTTCTAAATCGTAGCACTGGTTCTCCACTTAGCGATGGCCGTTCAATTCCAGGAGGGTACCGGGAAGCACTCTATCGAACTGGAGGTGGTTGGGTCGCTCCTGATAGGGGCGACCATCTACATTTGTTCAGAGAAAATGGAAGAGGTGTTCGTCGTCTTAGAGTAGGCCCTACTCGAATGTTAGTAGGATGGATGGATCGAGAACATCTACTTTGTTTAGATCATGATGGTCAACTAAGGTGTGTACGATTACATGGAGAACACGCACAAAGAGTCATAGAAAATCGTCGGTGGACATGGTGTAGCAGATTATCTGGTGGAAGGATGTTAATGTTGGATTCATCTGGCGCATTATTCGAAGGAGTCCCCAATCCGTTTGGGTGGGATGAGATTTCGCGCATTTCTGATGGAGGTTTGGACCCACATCGTGCAATCCGAGCTGGAGATGGTTGGTGGATAATGGACCTCGAAGGACGCATACATCATTCAATAGAGGATTTAGATGCAGGATTTGGCGAGGACCCCGTAGATTCGATACATTCTGATGGTTCAGGCGTAATTGTTTCTACAACACGTGAAGGGTTAATTCGTTGGAGTGAATCTCCTTCACTTAGTGGTATGCGGATTGATAATCTTAGAACATTACAGACTGAAGAACGACGCCGACTAGATTGGATGCAGAGAACATCTATGTTTGAATCCGCCCAAGAGGCCGAAGATGAAGGACTTTGGACAAGAGCCTTGGAACTATATCGTGCATTGGGAAGAGAAGATGACGTGAAAAGAATATTGGGGCTTCAGGAGGGTTCAGAGTAATGAATATCGAAATTTCTCGAGAGAAGGTCTTAGATGCGATTGCTCTAACAAATGCCGCCCGAGAAAAGGCTACACCTATTGTTGATCTCAAATCTTCAGAAGGAATTCGTTTACAAGATATGTTGAGAATGTGTGATGATTATCGGAGAGATGCACTGCACTTTTTAGAAACTGGAGACCATGTTCGTGCCTTTGGAGCGATTTATTATGCTCATGCTTGGATTGATGCAGGTGTGAGAATAGGTTGGCTCGATGGCCATGATGATGACCATTTGTTCACATTACCATAATTATTCGATTAACCGAAGGGCTCTATCTCTAACCACTTCTAGATATCCACATCCTTCTGCAACTAGTCTTCTTTTGAGTTCTTTATCTACGGTTAGAACCCTTGCTCCGATTTCTTTTGCTAAGTTCAATAATGCGTCATCCGAATGATTTTCATCGGATACAATTACTTCTGCTCTTGAAAATAATAAATCAAGTAACAGGTCATTACGTTGTTTACCCATTTTTTCTAATTCAATCTTTACTTGAGAAGGAATAATCCATCGACTTGGACCAATTGTTCTTTCGATTTCTATGTCTATGTTCATCCCTGCATCTACGGCTGCAGCCCATCCACATGCATCAATTAATAGATCAGGCAAAATCTCACCCTGAGATCGTTCCATGGCCAATGAGGCGCCATCTAGAATCAATTCTTCTTGAGAGGGTAACTCTACTCCCTACTGGTGCACAAATTGGTAATCTTAGGGTCAAAGTTGTAACTCCTTTAGATACCTTGTTGACTACACCTACTGAAGTAGCAGTAGAAGCATTTACCATTAACATCTCATTAAGAGCTAGAGGTTTCACCTTGTCTGCTTTTCCTTCTTCGCTTGCTACCATTCTATCCAATAAAGTTAGATTTAGTGACATAACTTCCCAAATGGGTGGTAATTCTCCCTTTCTAGCCATTACTTGCCCAGATAGGTTGTCAGCCTTTGTCATTGAAGGATCTAGCGGGGTAGAAATGCCACATAAACCGCCTGCATTCATTTCTTCCAAATCTAGTCCTCCTCCTTTCATTGACATAATTCTAGTCTCTATTGGAGTCCATTTCTGTTTGGAACCTTGAGTTGATCTTCTACCTGGTGCAATTACTACTTCATCTCCTTTGGAGAATTTACCTCGTACAATAGAACCTCCGATTATTCCTCCCTTGAGCCCATTTGGTCGTGTCCCTGGACGATTGATGTCAAAAGATCTAGCAACATGCATCATTCCTTCTTCATCCCCTCTATCCGGTGTTGGTATTTGTGCTTCAACAGCTTGGATTAAAATATCCAGATTTACATCGTGATGAGCAGATACAGGGATAATTGGCGCATTTTCTGCAATTGTTCCAGAAACAAATTCTGTAATTTCCTTGTGAGATTCAATTGCTCTTTCTCTGGTGACTAAATCTACCTTATTCTGAACAATTACTATATTTTCTATTCCAGCAATTTGCAGTGCTGCTAAATGTTCTCTTGTCTGAGGCTGAGGGCATTGTTCGTTTGCAGCAATGAGAAGAAGGGCTCCATCCATTATTGATGCGCCAGAAATCATCACTGCCATCAGAGTTTCATGGCCAGGTGCATCAACGAAAGAAACTGTTCTTTGCAATTCAGATTCTTTGTCCTTGGCTCCATCAGGGCGCTTTCCCATTGGATAGTATTGCCCATCTTTTGTACAATAAAATGCAGTATCTGCATATCCTAGTTTTATTGAGATACCACGTTTTCTTTCTTCTGAGTGTGTATCTGTCCAAGTTCCAGAAAGTGCTCTCGTTAGAGTTGTTTTTCCATGGTCGACATGTCCGACTAAACCAATGTTGACTTCCGGTTGTCGGGGAAGTATCGCCAGGATTCACCCACTCCTCAATCACTCGGAGCCTTCGTCGCCGGCTCCGAAGATGTCGCCAAGAGGTCTTGATCCCTTCTTTACGACGGTGAGGTTGATTTGTCGCGTGTCAGTAGATATTGTATTTCCACGCAGGTTTCTTCTTCGTCGGATTCCTCCGTATTTGTAACGATACACCTTTCCATTTTTTCGTACGTAGCGTTTTCCTTTGTAGCCCACACCAGGACCTACAAGGACCGCATTTACTCCGCCTCCATGTAGGTCACTACGCATCGGCGTGCCTGTTTTGTCACTTCCACCAGTGACCTTTAGTGTGTATCCTGTCATGTCTTCATGGACATTTTCACCAGGTATTTCATCTCCAATTTTCTTGCCAAGTAATGCGTTGTAATTGTTGCCCTCGACATCAGTTTGGTATGATGGGGAATAGGTTCGTACCACGTCTTTAGCATTCTTCCTTTCCAACTTTGTAGTTGAATCATTTACGACGGCTTTGAACACTCGATCGTCGGCCATGGTACTCACTGCGTTTCGCCGACCATTGACCCCTATAAGAGCGGTTCGCTGTCGAAACCTCTCTAAATCATTCAATACTTGTTCGATTTAGGTCCTTTTCAAGCCTCTTTTCTACCGTTGCAGGAAGTATATTAGCAGCACGGATTAGAGTAGTTCTACCACGTCCTTTCGGGGTATTGCTAGTCTCTGCGTGAATAAATCCTATTTCTTCAAGACGTTTGATGTAACCCCAAAAAGAAGTATGTCCTCTTGCATCTTGCTCAAATTCTTCACAGACTACATGGTACAGGCGTTCCGCATCTCCACTTGTGACTGATTCTTCTCGTCGGAGGCGGCGACATAGTGCAAGTAAACACATTTTTTGATGATTATTTAGGCCGTCAACCATATCTGGTTCGATTGCTGCTCCACGTGTGCTACTTGGCTCTACATGTTCTGGGGCAACTTCGTTCACTCCTTTCTTTTCTGCTCGTCGAATTGCACTTTCGAGGAGCTCGATAGCTAGCCTCGCGTCACCTGTTTCTGCAGCGAATCCCGCAATCCTAGCCTTTGCGTCATCTCGTACACTCCCTTTTCTACATGCTACAGATGCCCTTTGTTCAACAATCGCTAGTAATCCTTCTTCGTTGTATGGCCTAAGTTTGATGCGGTTACTTTGACCGAATCTTGATTTTACTGCTGCTTCAAATAAGTGTACCATTGGTTCTTGACTAACCAGAATTAGCGATAGTGTGCCAGTTTCGTCTCTTCCTTCGTCAATACGTAGGAGTTGATACAATAGATCATCACCCTCTCTCAATAGTAGAACACTCACTTCATCTAAGACAAGAAGCATATGTTTTCCACTATTTTGTAGGTTTCGACGTATGCTTTGAATGATTTCGCCTGGACTAAAACCTCTTTCTGGGTGTCGATGATCTAGATTTTGAGCAATACGCTGTAGGACTTGTGATGTTGTGGGATGATTTCTACAATTAATGTGTAGGGGTACTATACGTCGAGTATCTGCAAGATGTTTAGTCAAATCATCTGAGAATCGCCTAACTATGGCGGTTTTTCCACTCCCAACGGGGCCAATTACTATTGCTCTTCCACTAAAGTTAGGAGACTCAATACCCATGAACATGGATGCAATTTCTCCTAATGCATCATCTCTCCCAACTAATTCATTTGGCAACCAGTCGAATGAAAGAGGCTCTGAATCCACTAAGATTTTGCCTGCACCAATTCGGTCAAGGTAACCTGCCATTCGATTGAATTTGAATTCTAACGTTCTTAGAGATATTGAGTGCCTATACACTTCGATTATATTCTTGTTATGTTTCCCGATAAATATGACCACTCTTGCCGAGTATTATTCTAGGGCGTTTAGTTCTGAATTGCTCTTTGGTTTGAGGATGACAATCAATATTGCAACCTTACTGGTTATGCTGTGGTTGTTCGCTCTCGCTTATCTTGTTTGGAGAGCCAACTCTAAATCACCTCAGAATCGTTTTATTGCAACATTACTTTCTGTTGAGGGATTCAAGAATCTATGGGTGGCATTGGAGATATTCCCTTGGATGCATGAGTGGAATTCTTTCTGGGTTGTAGCGTGGAATTTCAAATTTGATTTCTTTTTCTCTATGCAGATTGCTGCAATTCTTCTCTATCTTTGTTTTCCAATCTTTTACAAGATTAGAGGCTTGGGTTTCATGTATCGGGCTAGCTTGCAGAAACATGCTTGGTATTTGCCATTGGTTATTGGTATAGCGATATGGCTGATGATTCAGGGACTGCCTCCATTCGCTGTGAATAATCTTTCATGGATTGAATGTACTATGGAAGGTGCACAGCCAGTGGTTTACGAATTCCTTGGTACTTCATCCGCCCCTACTATACAGAGTGGATTAACTGCAATTGGTACTTGTCCGGCTGCATTCGATATCACACTCGGAGATGAACCGGCTGGGATATGGGCAATTGTATTTGCTCAAACACCGATTTCTATCTTGGCCTTACTGTTCATCCGTTCATCAATTCGGAAGAATTTAAACACAGATCAAGTAGAAGAAAAGAGCCAAGTTTCACGCTCATTTTACATCGGTTTCCTAGGAAAAGTAATTGGAAGTGTTTTGTTTTTCACCACTCTAATTATTATTTTACCAATGCTGAACGGGGGCGTAGTCCCTAACTTCCAAGATGAAATGTTATGGAGATATGCTGAACGTACATTCATGTCTCGATTCAAGTATTTCTTATTCACGTTATGCTTTGCCTTTGGACCGATTGGACTAGCCTTTGAGGCAATGATGTTCGTTCATGCTTCCCTTAAGGACTCAGTTTTCGGGATTGATAAAAATTTGAGAAACACATTCCGAAACGCACTTTTCACTGGAATTGGAGCGTTCCTTTTCATTCTTGCAAGTGAGGTGATGGAGAATATCCTAGGTTTCGGATTGGCAGGTGGTGTAATAGTTGGTGTGAGTTTACTTGCAGTTCGTAAGCCGGTTTTAGGGATGATTGATGGTTTCTCTGGACGTTTAATTCCTTCGAAATACACCGATTACGAGATTGAGTATCTAAAGAACTATTCTAAATCGATGAAAGATGGAAAAATGTCGGATAATGAAAGGTCCCTCTTGGTCACACTAGCTACTGCATATGGGATAGATAATGATAGAGTTCAAGAAATAGAAGCTGATTTTTCTTCTGAAAATTCTGAATCTGAGACTCCTATCATACCTTCCTTAGAAGTAATTCAACAATGGTCTGATGATTCTGGTTACACTTGGCGAAAAATGAGTGATGGATCAACTCAATGGTGGAATGGAAACGATTGGCAAGATTATGCATAATTGAGGCATGATATACTATGTGGGATACGATTTTTTGTCTTGGGTTTGTATTATTAGTTTTATTTTGGTTCATAGGTAGGGGCATATCCACCTCAGAGGATTACAATTCTAATATTGGAAATTACACTACTCCAAGTCATAATGACAGTCCTGCGATGTCAATGGATCCTACGAATCTGGATGATCCTGCAAATATGGCTATGTGGATGGAACTTGGCGAACTCTAGATTATTCTTCTTCATTCGATTCTAGTAAATTTTCCATTAATTCAATTGATGAAGGAGATAGTGCACCAGGTACTAACAATTCAACTGCTTTGTCTCCTAGAGGGGTATTTTTTGCATAACGAATTACAAATTCCCTTTCGATAGGACTTAGGGATTCTCTCTCGAGTGCCGAGATAATCGCTGCTCTTCCTGCTGCTTTATTCATTTGATTTTCATCAATCTCAAGGTTTCTTTGTAACTCTAGAAGACGTGTAAATTCCCAGTCGTCCAATCTCCCATCTCTTAGTGCATCGTTCCATACTTTCTGAAGATCTGGACTTCTTTCAGACATCAATACTGCGAGTGGTCTTGTTTGTTCTACAGTATCAAGAATAATTTTGATAATTACTGTAAAAGGTACAGATATGACCATCCCTACAACTCCCCAAAGCCAGTAAGAAAATGCCACTACGATTAGCAATAGAACTGGGCTTAAGTCTAGTGCTTCTCCTGCCCATTTCATTTCGATAAAGCCGCCCCAAAATTGTTGATTTCCCATTAATAATGCTAAGAATAACAAAAGAGACATGGGGTCATCATTCATCATCAACATTCCAAGCAAGGCAGGTGGAACTGATGCAATCAAGGAACCAATGTATGGTACATAGTTCAGTATAATAGCCCCAATTGCCCAAACAAACCAAAGATCAATTCCAAATATTAGACATATTAGTCCAGCACATGTTCCTGTTCCAATACTTACACCTGTCTTTACTACAATGTATGTGTTTATTCCTTCACGTGCTCTATCTGTAATGTTTTGAAATCTACCAAGTGAATCACCGGGAAATGCGGCTTCAATTCTTCCAGGTAAGAGATTTGCTTCAAAGATGATGAAAAGTAAGAAGAATAAAACGGTTAGAGATGAGAATATGATTCCTGAAAGAGATGCTAATTGACTTGCAGAACCAATTTGTATACCCATATCTGACAGAATTTGAGTTGGAGATTGAGAAGTATCCATATTTTGTACGTAGTCGCCAACTAGTGGCCATGATTCAGATTTTACAAGGAGTGAAGAATATGCAATTTCAAGTTGAGATATTTTTTCTTCGTTTGAAAGAAAAGAGTCGACTTGTAACCAAGCGAATAAGCTAATGATTGAAAGAGCTAGAATCAATAATAGTAGCATTGTTCCATTTGCTTGTAGAGTTGTAAAACCATGGTTGTTCAACCAATCTGCACCTGGCTTTAGAACAAAATAAAGTCCAAATGCGAGGAATAACGGTTTGAGGACACCTTCTAGTAGATGTGCTGCTAAAATTACCATTGCAACGATTATTAGTCCATGATATACCATTTGCAACCTTCTTTCAAAGGTCACAGTAGACCAATCTCTATCCGACACATTTGGGCGGTTGTATCTCGATGATATGACCATATCGATTGATGAAATCAGGGGATTTCATCAAACTGATATCCATTTTCCCATTTTTTCTCCCCTAAAGACACTTCTAATTCATATGGTGTGATCAATGGTTTCCCATATCTTACAGCATCGTCAATAGCAATTCTAGGACATGCAGTATTCACATATGCATCTACAGGGTAAAAATCGATTAAATCTGGTCCGACATGCTCCAAAGCTAGCAAGTATCCTTTCTTTCCATGTTTCTCTAGAAGTCGTTTCATTCTCAACGCTAGTGTTCTTCTCATTTGTCCCGGCTTTTCTCCAATTAATATCGCAAATCGCTGTTTGTCCATACATGACATAATCAAAGCGGAACGTTGGCGAAGAATCCGTTCGATTCTTTCTCTTCCCATTTCGGAAGCATCTCCAGTATATGGGTCCAACATAGCCAGAGGCTTACCAGTATGTAGAACTAATCCAATTGGATGAAAATCTCCAGAACCCAAGAACAGGTAGTGTCCTACTGTAGGGTCATCTCCCGAATAATTACAACCGAGAACTTGACCCGGAAATGTGAGCCTTGCTCCTCCAACTGGAATAGTTACGTCATAGCCTGCATCTTCTAATCGTGTTTTGAAATCGGGGAGCAAGTGTAAGTGTTGTATACTGCCAACTAATCCTAATTTTGAATCAGTAAGTGGGGAAATTCTACCTACCATGTCCTCAAATCTATCTCTTCCATCGGTTTCAGTTGTTGTTTCAGATGGATTTTCAAGTCTATTTACTGCAATTTTCTTGTGTGCTTCTAGATATGGTATTACTGATTTAAGTTCTGGATCTCCATCATAGGTTACTGGAATAAATTGAGTAGGCATACCCGAATCGATATTCATTTGAGAATGGCCCATATGTGCAACTAGTTCTACCCCCATCCTCTGCATTTTGTCATGAACTAAATCACATGCTCCATAGCAAGGATCTGCTGCTAATACCACTTTTGCGGATGTTTCGGTTTCAATGGAATCCATCATCTCTAAGGCTTGCATTTTCAGGCCTTCTGGGACTTGAAGGGCGATTAGGCGATTATCATTCTCTTTGATTTTTTCAACAAGTTCCTCTAGTTGGAAATCATGTCTTTCAAGATCCATAATTTTCCACCTTGATTCATAAATCTAAATTAATGCAGAATGTTAACTTCTGCACCGTTCATTTCAATTCTCACTAAACTTTTGAGAGGCCAGTTATGTTTTTTGATTAGATTTTTCATTCCATTGTCCTTTTCAAAAATGGTCCATACTTCAGCAAGGATTGCTCCCATCCCTTCTAATGCGGTAAGCACTGCTTCCATAGTTCCTCCAGTGGAAATTACGTCATCAACAACAAGTATTCTTTCTCCCGGATTTACATCATTAATCCATATTGAACCTTTGGAATAACCTGTACTTTGATCAACAACTGTTTCGAAATCAAGCCCATATGAACGTTTTCTTGCGACTACTGTCGGTATTCCTGTTGCTACAGAAAGAACAGATGCTAATGGAAGTCCCATCGCTTCTATCGATAGGATAAGATCAATATTTTCCCAATCAATTCGATGAAGTAATAAATCTCTGGCAGCAGCTAGAAGGTCACTCGGTGCTCTGGGAACTCCATCAGTAAGAGGGTGAATGAAATACGGATATTCTCCCTTCCAAATTACTGGGGCTACGCGTACGCTTTCTTCAAGCATTGTCGCGGCTTCTGCTTCAGAGTACATGGATGTCCACTTTCGCCATCAGATTTGAAGTAGACGTTCAGACTAAGCCCTTTAGATGTTCAGCACCTTCGATTAGGCGAATCTTTGTCGAGGACGGAAATTTCATTCCTGCTTTCCTCAGAGCATCACGTGCGTCAAGATAGAATTCAGGGTCTGTTTGAATAGATATTATACATTGATCTCTCTTTACTCGTGCAGCGGTACCAACATTCTTGCCGAATGATTGGCGCATACCCTGAGAAACACGGTCTGCCCCTGCTCCTGTTGCTTGTTTATTTTCACGAAGAATTTGGTGCGGGTACGTATGTACTCTCAAAGCATAGCCTTGTTCTCCTGCTCCAGATCTAATTCTAGAGTTGGAAATCATTCTTGCTGCCTCAAGAGCTGTATGTCGAATTTGACAGGCGTTGTTTACAGTTAATTGCAAGACAACAGGGAATCCACCTGCTTCAGCACGTGTACGGTTCCCCATATGGAATCGTAGAATTCTATTGTTTGGTACGCCACCAGTATACTTTCGACGTGTGAACGATTGCCCTTTTACTTGACGATACATCTTTGCGGGCTTACGTGCCATTGGAATCCCTCTCGGGTCTCGGGGACTTACAGTCTCTATTTAATCCCCTCTCTAGAGAGTGATTCCAGTTGATAAGTCACTTTTGGAGATATAGTAGGCTATGCTTCAAGAACCGACCCGTGGCACAGTATTGCATGGCCACTGGTTCTAGTCAAGGTCTTTTCTCGACACTTCTAACTGAAGAAGGCGAGGGTCAATGGCTTTCGTTGGCTGCATTTGTAATGGTAATGATATTGGGTGCCGCCTTGATTCATGTTGGCGACGTCATTCCATCTGGTACTGAAAACCATCCTTCATTACCAGAAGGCAGTAGTATTCTTTCTATGGCATTTGCCGAAGATGGTTCATCTCTTGCAATAATTGATGATTCAGGCACTAATCGTTTGTTTAGAATTCAGGGTTCCGATAGTGTAGAAATTTCATTGCCTTCTGAACCGACCATCGTATCTTCATCATCTTCTGGATGGTTGGTTGGCGGAGAATCCGGACTTTTGGTTCGCGTGGTGGGCGGAGATATCACTTCTCTTCCAATATTACAATCAGGAGACAGAGTCTTAGATTTACATGCAATGGATGGTTCGTCAGGATGGATACTAATAGAAAGAGGCCCAAATGTCGAACTACGTACATTTGATTCTAGAATTCAGAATCCATTGAGTTTTGCAGTTGATATCGATGACTCTTCTCTAACATTAACTGGTTTTGATGTAGATGCTTCTGGAAATTTAGCAATAGTTCGAGGTATTTCTTCAGCATTTTCTAATCCTGGTTCACCTTCAGATATCGGCCAAGTCCTCTTTGTTGCTTCAGCGACTGTAGGTTTTGCCCCTGAAATAACGTTGGTGCAACATAGCATTGGCGCACCATATCATTCAGTTCATATTTCTGAGGATCCACAATTGATTGGTTTTGCTGTTTCTTCAGATCAATTAACTCTCATTGGGGATGATTTATCTGTTTCATCAGATATTGATTTTGGAGGAGGTTCTGCCTCCACAATTGATTCTGAAGGACGATTATGGGTATTTGGAGAAGAATCTAATGTGGTTGTTTTGAGCGCAGATGGTTCAGTACAAAGCCTAAGTGTTGAGTCTCCTGATGGTTTCTATGCTGATTCTGCCGTATCCAATGGAGGCACTCTTCATGTAATTCATGATGGCGACCGCCTATTAGTGATTGATTCATCATCATTAACCGATCCAATTCGTCGTCCATCTCTACTTTTCGATAGTATGTTTTTGGCAATTGCGGCCGGCGCGTGTCTTGTTTTAGCACGAAATTTCCAAGTCATGGGTTTTGATGCATGGTGATTTACCTGTTTTATCAGTTTTGAATTTCTCTTATTTCATTGCGTTATGTTCATGATACCTCGCTGGTGTGCGCAGATGGTCAGGCGTTATTTGGAGGTGCAAGAATGGCCAGCAAGGGACCCGGAATGCTTGATCAATATCGGGCAATTAAAGAGGAACATCCCGACACAGTTCTTTTCTTCAGAATGGGGGATTTCTATGAGATGTTTTACGAAGATGCAGTACTAGGTGCTGAAGTCTTGGGAATTACATTGACAAGTAGAGATAAAAATGCTGAAAACCCTGTCCCTATGGCAGGTATTCCTTGGCATAGTGTGGAAGATTATTTGCGAAAAATGGTTCAAGCCGGACACAAGGTAACCGTATGTGAACAGGCTTCAGAACCAATTCCAGGTGAGAAGATTCTGAGAAGAGTAGTTTCTCGTGTATATACTCCTGGTTCATTGTATGAAGATTCGTTGATTGGTGAAGATGGTTCTGCTTTACTTGCATCAGTTGTACTCAAATCTGATTCATTGGGTCTCTCTTTGCTAGATACTTCTACTGGAAGGGCGTGGGCACAGCAGTTTTCGGGACCTTCCCGTTTTGATAGGCTTAGAGACGAGATGCTTCGATGGTCTCCAGCTGAATTAGTGACGAGTAGTAAGGATGCGCTTAACGAATCATTGCGTTCAGTAATTGTAGATGTAGATGGTCTTTCACTTTCTACTCATGAGTGTTCTCCAAAACGTAGAATGGAAGTAGTACGTTTTCATCTTGAGATTGCAGATTTAGGTTCGATAGATCTCGATTCACGACCACATGGTATGGAAGCATGCGGTCTTGGGGCGTCTTACATTTCTTCACTCCACTTGATTGACGCAGTTCCTTTGAGGGAAATCTCAGTAGAAGATGATACTGATTATATGGCCCTTGATCAAACAACTTTGAAGAATTTGGAATTAACACAAACGTTGCTCGGAGAAAGAAACGGATCTCTACTTCATGCTATTGATCAGACACGAACATGGATGGGTCGAAGGATGTTGAAGGAATGGTTACTTCGGCCACTAATGAATAAGAATCGTATTGCCGAACGTCATTCTGCCATATCTTCTTTGGTGCGGGCATCTAAAAGATTAGCTCAAATACGATTATGTTTGCAGTCTATGAGGGATCTTGAACGTCTTTCTACACGTTTAGCATATGATCGAGCTAATGCCCGTGATTTGATTGCCATTTCTGATGCGCTTAGCCGCATGCCCCGTTTGCAAGGATTGGTTCATGAATCATCTGATGCTTTACTTATTTCCTTAGGAGAAGGACTTACTAAATTGGAATCTATACGTTCAATGATTGAAAATGAATTGATTGATGAGCCCCCTCATACAATACGAGATGGAGGTCTTTTCAGAATGGGAATTGATGATTCATTAGATGAACTTCGCCTTCGTTCGGGAGAAGGCAAGGATTGGCTTAAGGGATTTGAAGAAAGAGAGCGAGAGAGGTTGAATATTCCTTCTCTTAAAGTTAAATTCAACAGACAATTTGGTTATTTTGTAGAGGTTACCAAAGTACATACTGACAAGGTTCCACCAGAATATCGAAGACGTCAAACACTTACCAATGCAGAACGTTATATTACTGATGAATTAGCAGAATGGGAAGATGTTATTCTGAATGCTGGAGGAAGAGCCAATGACCTTGAGTATCGATTATTCCTAAATTTGAGAGAACGAGTGAAGACTCAAAGTTCTAATTTATCTCAAATAGCGAGGAGCGTTGCAACCATAGACGTATTATGTTCTCTAGCTGAACAATCTCGACGAAGGTCTTGGGTTAGACCAGAGATTTTCGAAGATGATAGATTAGAGATAATTGGTGGCAGGCACCCAGTTTTAGAAGAAATAGAAGGTTTTGTTCCAAATGATATTGATTTTGGAAAAGGCAGAAAATTCCTATTATTAACTGGTCCAAATATGGGTGGTAAGTCTACTTATTTACGTCAAACTGCGTTGATATCAATTTTAGCTCAAGCGGGCTCTTTTGTTCCAGCTTCAAAGGCGAGAATTGGGCTTATAGATCGCGTATTTACTAGAGTAGGAGCACATGATGATTTACGTCGAGGCCGTTCTACATTTATGGTAGAAATGATAGAAGTTGCCCATATTCTTCGACGAGCAACATCTCGAAGTTTGGTCCTTCTAGATGAAGTTGGTAGAGGTACCTCTACATTTGATGGACTCGCAATTGCTTGGTCTGTAACAGAAGATTTGGCAAAGAGAGTTGGCTCAAGGTCATTATTTGCTACACATTACCACCAATTAGTTGGTCTTGAAGGAGAAATTGATAGTTTATGCAATATTCATGTTCAAGTAGCAGAAATAGATCGTGAATTGACATTTTTACATACCGTATCTGAAGGTCCATGTGATGATTCTTATGGAGTTCAAGTTGCCTCTTTAGCTGGCCTCCCTTCTTCTGTGATTGAACGAGCAAGAGATTTGTTGATTTTCTTGGAACTTCAAGCAGAGGGTGCTAGAGCCGGAGGCAAGGGTATACCACTTTCTAGGCCAGACGGGCAATCGTCTCTTTTCGGTTGGATGGTTCATCCTGAGGCGAATTCTGATGTTCCAAATTCTACTCCTACTGCTCCAACCTTATCTGCTAAACAGAGAGATTTGTTGGAACGACTA
>CESM01222130.1_pt1 | contig 26407 bp, 24 predicted proteins | sample 361421 | NCBI WGS metagenome assembly CESM01 (sample SAMEA2622219, study PRJEB7988) | marine metagenome | isolation source: saline water (ENVO:00002010), including | reverse complement strand
AGCACGACCCCATCACAGCGACCCTAGTAAGTGCTACTGGGATAAAGTTACCCTTGTAATGCCGCCGAGCGACAATGCGGAAATTGTAGCTGATTTACAGTTCATGCCTAAACCAAAACCTATTCCAGATGAGCGTCCCGCACGTGAAGAATTTACTCAGGAAGATGTGATAGCTGGCGAAAAGACGATGGATATTACGGTCGACCAAGATGTTCATTTAATTCGGGATGTCCAGAATGGAATGCGGTCCAGAGGTTTCAAAAAACAAGTCCTTAATGATGATGAATTGAGAATCCAGCATTACCACGACTGGTACTCGTGGCACATGGGTGAATAAAAGAACATCGGTGGAAGAAACACGATTTAACATATCTTTTCTTACTTGGAATCTTGCGATGCTTAGTCGGCCAGCCCACGCACCGCAGTATTGGGAGTTATGCGACACAGAAGAAGTCGTAAGAGAACAGATACTTGCTAAAAGCCCCGATGTTGTTCACTTCCAAGAACTTCCTGGCTTGGTTCCTTATATCGAAACGCATGAGATGATCCGCGCTAACCCGCAAAGCCATAGTGGAAATCTAGCGACGCTTATTTCACGCGAGTTGCTTGAAACAGAAATATCGCATCTAGCCCTTGAAGGCTTCGCGTTATTAACCACATTCCATTCTTTTGGATTAACGCTAGCGAACGTCCATCTAGCCCCGGGTAAATCAGCAGGCAGTAAACGGTTGGCGCAAATCTCGCAAATTGTTGGCGCTTCTCCTACGGAATGTCTCGCAATTATCGGAGATACCAATACCCGTGCAGGTGAAATTGAAACAATAATAGGGGCTGGTCTCGCCGCCCCGAAACCACCTTCACCGACATGGAATAGTTATAAGAACAGATTTCATGCTGCTGCGCCTAAATTTAGAACATATTTCACTCGTTGTTTTACCCATCCGGATATCGCAACTCAAGAAATGCAGGTTTTGGAAGGTCATGTTATTAGAAATGATAAAGACTTCTATATAAGTGACCATTTTGCGCTCTTTGGACAGATGCTGCTCTAAAAATCAATTTCTCCATACAATAAACATGTGACTAGCCATGAGGAAGTAATTGAAGAACTGCGGGGTTTAATCGCCGATATTCGTTTAACAGATTTTGAGCAGAGAGTAGACGATGGGCATTCCTTAGATGGCATCGTGGAAGCATTTCGGGGAATTCGAGAAGACCTTCGCCCGTACCTTGTTTCAGCGGAAAGGATGCAAGCTGGGCTACGACCGCAGGAGCATTTCTTTAGACCTGATACTGGGAAAAGCTACGACCTCACTGGCCTAAAACCCCATGAGTTCTTTCCTTATAGTCCAGTTATCGGACCACTAAATCCTATTTCGCCTCCATTTACTTTCCATATGGAGAACGAAGTGATGTTTGCTCATGGTAATTTTGATTCGCAATATTGTGGTCCGCCAGAAAGTGTTCACGGAGGGTACGTGGCTGCGTTATTGGATGAACTTCTTGGGGTTACCTGCGTTGTTTCCGGCCATGGGGGTTATACAGGAACGTTAACTGTACGTTATATCTCCCCTACCCCATTAGATAAAGAGTTACATGCAAAAGCTTGGGTTCATGAAATGAAAGACAGGAAAGCAGTGATTTTTGGAGAACTCCGAGACGGCGATCAACTCTGCGCAGAAGCTGAAGGCGTTTTTATCCGCCCAAAAGGTAATTTCATGGCAGGGGAATCTAAATAATTTTCGATTATTGAAAACGATTTTCTTCAAGTACCGTTAACTCTATGAGTCAGAAATCAGGTTGGACATTCAACGATGTTCCTGACCAAACAGGGAAAGTTGCAATTATAACCGGTGGCAATTCAGGCATTGGACTTGAAACAGCGCGGCTATTATTACGGCGGGGAGCTACCGTCATTCTCGCTGTTCGGAACTCTATCAAGGGGTCTGAAGCTATGTCTGACCTCACATCATCTGAACCGGGTAGTTCTGTTGAGGTTGCCCACCTTGATTTAGCTGACCTTGCTTCTATAGAGGATTTCGCAAGCTGGTTTAAAGCAAGCGGGACGAAGCTTGACATGTTGATTAATAACGCTGGCATTATGGGAATTCCCCGCGGCACCACTGTTGATGGCTTTGAGTTACAGATCGGGACAAATCATTTTGGGCATTTTGCCTTAACGGGGAGATTATTAGGCTCTCTTCTTGAGAATGGCGGTAGCCGAGTAATCAACGTCGCTAGTAATGCTCACAGGCAAGGCCGTTTAAATTTTTATGATCTTCAATCGGTTCATAGGTACGGAAAAATGCGTGCATATGCCCAAAGCAAGTTGGCGAATCTTGTTTTCACCGCAGAACTCGATAGGCGATTACGAAGATCAGGTAGAGAGGATGTCCTCTCTGTCGCCGCACACCCAGGTATGGCTGAGTCCAACATAGTTAAATTTGAATCAGACTCTATTGTGCACCGGTATGCAGAGAATTTCTGGCAGAAAGCAGGACCTTTCATCTGCCAAACTGCTGAAGCTGGAGCGATCCCGATTCTTCGCGCTGCAACTGACCCTATGGCGAAGGGGAATGATTATTTCGGACCGAACCATTTTCTGCAAATTCGCGGACCAGCTGTAAAAGTCCAAGCTAAGAAAGAAGCTCATGACGTTCATGATGGCAGAGCCCTTTGGGAGCAAAGCATCGAACTCACTGGAGTTGATTTTAAAGAGCTCGGATTACCTTAACTCATCTTGCCAAATTTTGGTCTTTCGATGAGATCACGAACATGGCCTGTTTCATTTATGCTGCGAACTGTTCGAAAGCCTCGAGATGACGCTTGTACACGTGTTATGCCTGTGTAGTCCGGTTGAAGCAAGAACGGGTGTTCTAGATTCCATAGCGTTTGCAGATAGACAGAAGTAACCATTCCATGGCAGAAAACAGCTACTTTCTTCCCAGCATTCTCTTCTATTATTTGATCAAACGCTCCGACGACACGGTCACGAAAACCATCGTAATCTCCTTCAAAAATAGTTAATGGGTCATTCATGTACGCTTGAACGGGGCCGGAATCTAAAGTCATTTCTTCAACAGGAATATATGTACCGCTATTGTGGTCAGACTCCCGAAGGTCATCTCTTAGAATTGGGTCTATTCCGATGTGTTTCGAAAGAGGAATAGCAGTTTCATAGGCGCGCTGCATTGAACTAGTTACTATTTGATCAATTTTTTCTTGAGAAAGAAATTCTGCAACTGCTTCTGCTTGCTCGATTCCGAGTGGGGATAAAGGAGGGTCAGCTGGACCTTCTGCATTCTCTATTTTTTCTGGTCGCGCGTGACGAACAATTATTAAATCCATGAATCAACAGCCTATCTAAACTAGTGGGCTGAGATGTTTTACAAGGTTCCATCGAATAGCAGCATCAATTGATCCTTGAAGAAATTTCTCGAATCTTCGATGCATTCTGTCAGCACCAGCGCCATATGCAGTTACATCTTGAAGGTAGGGAACTGCCTGGCAGGAAACGGGGTACAGAATTCCCCATACAAGTGCCTCCTCAAGTTCTTCATGTGACCAGTTGGGGCCTCCAGACGTTGCAAGGGTCTCCCGATAAAGATCTAGTAACTGTTCTTCTACTTCTAATGTCTCCTCTGTATGCGATGCTGCTAACAACCATGCAAGATCCACCCCTGGATGTGAGCGCATTGGACTCTGCCAATCAAGAACAATAGGACCTTCCTCATCAATGAGTACATTATCTAACTCATAATCCATATGCGTTAATGTCCATTCACGAGAAGCATAGCGATCCAACCATTCAACGGTATTGAAAACCCACGTGTTTTCAAGAACTTCAAAGAGTTCTGGCGGGTACCGGTTGGGTTCTTTTTCTGCCAGCGCTTTCCATGATTGGCGAGTGATATCAATACCAAGTTTAAGGCTTTCCGCCTTCCAATCAATCAACCATGGAATTGTAAGCAGATGTTCATCCATCCAAAATTTTCCATGCATTTTTGCTAAGTCATGAACAAGTTTTTTCATAACTTCAACGGAACAGCCTTGAAGAATATCTCCTTTTTCTGCGTGGCCAATATATTCCAAAAGTAGGAAAGCTCGGCCTGTTTCTGGGTCAAATCTATTAATCCAACATTCGGGGATTCGCATGTCTATTTCATGGGAAAGATCCTCATAGAAGCCTGACTCACGGATGTAATATTGCATAACTTCGTTGTACATTCTCGCAATATCATCATCCAGTGGGCATTTAGCAACGAAGGCTTCAGGAAGGTTAAGGTCGGTGTCTCTATCCCATTCAATTGTAAAAATACCAACTTCTCCCATCGCTCCGGTAAAACCGTCCATGGGTTTGTGGGAGAAGGAAACCATTTCTGGAATGTCATGACCTGCGTTTCGAAATTGTTGTTCCAACCATTCCTGCGTTACTTGAGATAGTGCAATGGGAATATCGGTCATTCTGGTTTAATTTGTCTCCTTTACTATTACTACCACACCACTCGTGATTCCCTACTATCAGAGCTACTTCCTTTAGGAGGCAACGACGGCAACGACGTTCGGTGTAAAGTGGCACTCTTATGCCAATCTTGAATTTTCGGGGCAACTCGGTCGTAAACGTTTGGGGCTTTGTTGCTTTTACGGGAGTTTCATTTGGTGCTGGCGGACTCTTAGTAAAGAAATTCACAAATGATGGTCTTGATGCCTTTACGGTTACGTGGGTTCCTTTTCTCGTAGGCGGGGTGATAGCTCTCGGTCATGGGATATGGAAAAAGGAATTAACTTTGGCTGCTGTTCCATCCGGTATTCTTCTTGGCTTTTTTAGTTCCTTAGGTCCATCATTGATTTTCAATACTGGGTTTGATCGACTTCCTGCAGGTATAAATACGCTTCTAATCTCTCTTGGGCCTATTTTCACAGCTATCGTCGCACATTTCGTTTTCGCAGATGAGCGCTTTAATCTTTTGAAAGCGTTTGGCTTGGTTACCGCTTACGGAGGGGTGATAATACTTGCTATCGGGTCACTTGATGATGGCGGAAAACTATTAGATATTCTTCTAGTTTTATGTGGCGCAGCAATCGCGGGGGGAGCTGGGGTTTTAACGAGATACTTAACGCTTCGGCATGAGCCAATGGCTCTACTCGCTCCAAATCTTCTCGTAGCTGGGTTAAGTTCAATGATTTTGACATTAAGCCTTGATCTTGGGACGAAACCTGCAAATGGATTCGCTTCCTGGCATATCCCGATGCTCTTTGTCTTTGGTTTGGTAACGTACCTTTCCTTTCTGGCAATTCTGCGAGCTAACCAAATCGGAACAACTGGACAGGTCTCTGTTATCGGATACTTTCTTCCACTTTTTGGGGTGGTAGGAGGAGTTATTTTCTTCAATGAAAAACTCAGTCTTTCAGTCCTTTTCGGAGGGGTATTGATCATAATTGCGATGGCGGCTATCGCTCGGGGTTCGACCCCGCCGGTAGATACTAAAGATACGTCAAACCAGCATGTCTGAGAATCTTTTTGATGCTTTAAGTAAAGCCTGCGAAGGAAGTCAGGAAAAGGAATTCTTGGTGACCTTAAATCACGGAACGATAAGTTATGCGGATTTTTTTGATCGCGCAGGTAAGTATGCGACTGCGCTTCAAGCTTGCGGTGTGGCTAAAGGTGAGAGGGTTCTCGTTAAAGCTAGAAAATCTATGGATGTGCTCGCCCTGTATCTAGGGTGTTTGCAATTAGGGGCGATTTACGTTCCTGTAAATCCGCTAAGCACAGCCGATGAGGTTTCTTTTTTTGTTGACGATGCGGAACCTGCGCTAGTGGTCTTTGACCCAATTGAAAATATTTCAACTGATGTTCAGAGTGAAAGTATTGGGCTGGGAGGAAGTTTGACTTCCCTTGCGGAAGCAAATGACAGAGAAATTACGATTCAAGCGAATGATGGTACCGACGTAGCTGCGATGTTGTATACGAGTGGAACTACTGGCCGGCCTAAAGGGGCGATGATTAGTCACTTAGCTCTTATAAATAACGGGGCGGCACTTAATAGAATTTGGGGGTTCGATACTACTGATGTGCTTCTCCATTCTTTACCGGTTTTTCATGTGCATGGATTATTCGTTGCCATTCATTGCGCGATGCTTAGCGGGGCAACAGTTATCTTGCTTGAAAAGTTCTCAGTTGATGAAGTTCTGGAATCGTTGCCGAAATCAACTGTGATGATGGGCGTCCCTACCTATTACACTCGTCTTTTATCGAACGATGCTTTTACTGCAGATCTTTGTTCAGGTATGCGTTTGTTTACCTCTGGTTCCGCCCCAATGACAGAACAAACACATTCAGCTTTCTACGACCGGACTGGTCATCAAATTCTAGAACGTTACGGTATGACCGAAGCGGGCATAATTTCTTCCAACCCACTCAATGGTGATCGTATTCCAGGATCTGTTGGGTTTGCATTACCTGGAATGGAACTACGCGTAGCTACCGATGGGCGTTCTTGTGATACCTACGAGAATGGCATTGTTGAAGTCAAAGGTGACCATCTATTCTCTGGATACTGGCGTCAAACTGAAAAAACATCTGCTGCTTTCCAAGACGATGGATTTCTCATCACTGGCGATATTGGGAATTTAGATGAAAGTGGGAGGTTGTACCTTGAGGGAAGGTCAACGGATTTAATTATCAGTGGTGGTGAGAATGTTTATCCTAAGGAAGTCGAGTTGTGCCTTGATGATTTCAGCAAAGTTCTTGAATCAGCCGTTATCGGCGTCCCACACCCTGATCTCGGTGAAGCAGTCGTGGCTATTGTGGTAACTGATGGCTCTCTTAGCATTCCAGAGCTTAGAAATCATGTGAAAAATAAACTAGCGGGATCTAAGCAGCCCAAAGAATACTTGCTTGTTTCCGAGTTACCGAGAAACACGATGGGTAAAGTTCAAAAGGGCACATTACGAAACTCCCACGCTGATTTATTCAGCGAAAAAAACGAAAGTCACTAGGTTCCCTTTGAGCGACATACCCCCAGAATTGAGTCGGGCTAAACTCTCGGATGCTGTTTCTGCTTTAAGAATTACGGAATTTCGTCGTTTCTGGTTTGCAGGTCTTGCATCAAATAGTGGGGGTTGGCTTCAAGGAATCGCCTCACCATTCATAATGTACGAAATGACCGAATCTGGTGCTTGGGTTGGTGGATCTGTTTTTGCCCTTATGTTACCAATGGCGATAGTAGGTCCGTTCGCCGGTCCGATGGCAGATCGACTGTCCAGAAGAAAAATTCTTCTTATTTGTGAAGTTATCCTTGCGACAATAGCGATTTCAAACGCTATTTTGTGGTGGTCTGGTATTCGCGAACCATTGATATATGTGGGAGTGAACATTATTTATGGTGTTGCAAATGGGTATGCGCTGCCGTCATGGCAGGCATATGTCGCTGATTTAGTACCTCGGGACTATTTGATGAACGCTATTACTCTCAATTCAACGCAATTCAATGCTGCGAGGGCTATCGGCCCTAGCATTGGCGGTGTCGTCCTCGCATCTGCAGGTCCGGGCTGGGCTTTCTTCGGAAATGGATTATCGTTCTTAGTAGTTTTTATAACATTGCTTACTCTTCCCAAAACACCGCCAAGTCCGTTAGCTGGAAGGAAAGATTCGCAACTAAACCAATTTAGGAAAGGTTGGGAGTACGCAAAAACTCAACCAACGATTATGACGGGGTATCTTGCCGCTGCATGTGTCGCTGTTCTTGGCGGCCCACTGGTCCAAGTTCACCTAATTCTCTTTGTTGAAAATGTTTTTCAAGTTGATGAGTTTAAATTTGGCCTACTTATGTCAACGTATGGAATCGGAGCGGTCATGATCGCACCATGGCTGGCTGCTTATGGTTCACGAATTAAGAGGTCTCGTCTTCTCATAGGGTCATTAGCTATTTATGGCATCGGTGAACTTCTATTAACGGCAACAAAAATATTTTGGGTTGGCGTTAGCGGAATCTTTGTCGTCGGCTGTGCCCACCTTGTTATGGCTACAACCACAAATACGACTCTTCAGTTGCATGTACCTGAACCTGTAAGAGGAAGAATTATGGCCATGTACCTAATGGTGTTCACAATCGGCGCTCCGCTTGGTTCGATCATACAAGGACCTCTTGCCGATAAGTTTGGTCCGCGCTCGGTCGTTACCGTTATGGGAATATGCTTTCTCGCAGCCGCGTTATTCTTCGTGACATCTGGGAAAGCTTCTTCATATGACTTTGATGAGTGATCAGTGAAACGTTGGGTTAAAGATTTTGGCGTTCTATAAGTTCCGGAGTTAAATCATCAAGAGTTTTTGCTCCAAGAAGCGACATCGTTCTTTGCATTCCTTCTTTAAAAAAGTCAAGAACCCAGTCAACACCTTTTTCTCCTGCCGCACCCAAACCGTAAAGAAACGGGCGTCCAATCATGCATGCATCTGCTCCCAAGCAAATTGCTTTGACAATATCGCTACCTCTCCGGACACCTCCATCACAATAAATTTCAGTGTGAGAACCGATAGCGGCTGCAACTGGACCAACAAGATCTATCGGCGACGGAGCATCATCAAGTTGTCTCCCGCCATGGTTTGACAATGCTATTGCATCAACATCATGTTCAACCGCTATTTTGGCATCAGCAACAGTCTGAATACCTTTTAAGATAATTTTTCCATCCCAGTTATCTCGAAACCATTCAATATCTTCCCACGAAAGTGTTTGATCAAACTGTGCGTTGACATGATCTGCGAGAGTAATCGCTGAACTTCCATCATCAGATGATTTCCCGACAACATTTGCGAAACGAATCGGTTCATTTCTGAGGAAACCCCATGTCCACGCCGGATGTACAATCCCATCGATAATCGTATCTAATCCTAATTTCGGAGGAAGAGTAAAGCCTCTTCGAACATCTCTTTCGCGACGGCCTAACACCGCTGTATCAACAGTGATAACAATGGCTTCAAATTGTGATTCTCGTGCTCTTTGTAATAGATCTCTGAGGAGTTCTCGATCTTTCCATACATACACCTGAAACCAATTCCTCGGCGTGAAATCACTACTAGTACTTAGCTCCTCGGTAGTTTGATTGATTTCTTCTATCGACCGGGTAGCCATCGTAGATAATGTGAAAGGTATTTCTGCATGTGCTGCTGCCCTACTAACTGCTAATTCACCATCAGGGTGGGCGATCCTCGTGAACCCAGTAGGTGAGCATATTAACGGGACAGGGATGGAGCGTCCAAGGATTGTAGTGGAGCTATCAATATCGGATACATCTCGGAGGACTCTAGGTTTAAATCCGTAATTTGCGAAAGTAGTCACGTTCTTCCTAAGTGTGCGTTCATCTTCCGCTGCTCCATCAATGTAGTCAAATACTCCTCCCGGCAGGCGGCGTTTTGATATTCGGCGAAGATCATCAATGTTGGCAGATCTACTAAGACGCCGTTGTGCAGAATCTTTCTCAAACTTTCGAAATCTAAGCACTGACATGGCTGATTTGAACATGTCTGAACCCTACCGATTCTTACGAATTTTTGTTCATTTGAAGCGTAGATCTATTTCCTAGTTTGAAATCAACAGGCTAGGATCTTACTACGTTAAGGGGGCAGAAAATGGCACAAAACATAGGGCAATTTCTTACTAATCGAGCAAGGCGTGACACGCACTTAGAAGCGATCTACGAGCATGCGACTGGCCGTCGGTTTTCATATGACGAGTTGAACAATAGGTCAAACCAGGTCTCGCATGCTTTGAGGTCACTCGGCGTTTCCCACGGTGATCGCGTTGGCCTTCTGTTAATGAACGGTACCGAATTTATTGAAACCTTTTTTGCCGTTACAAAGGTAGGGGCGGTCAATGTTCCCCTGAATTGGAGATTGGTTGCTGATGAACTGGAGTTTATTCTCGATGATGCAGGTGTAACTGTTCTCTTATTTAGTCAGGAATTCGCTGAAGTAGTTGCTGAATTACAAAGTCGAGGTAGCAAAACACAAATCTCGAATTGGATTCAAGTAGAAGGTGAACCAATCGACGGAGCTGTTAGCTATGAAGAATGGATGTCATCCTCGCCAGTAGATGAACCCGATGTAGAAGGCGGAGATGATGACCTTGCTTTCATAATGTACACATCAGGCACAACCGGTTTGCCCAAAGGTGTCATGCATAGCCATGACACTGTCTTGTGGGCAAATATCACAAATGCGACTACAGCTGACATGCAGCATTATGACCGTTTTCTGAATGCGTTGCCCCTATTCCATGTTGGGGCTTTGACGCCAGTACTCACATCAGTTTTTGTGGGTGGATCAATTACATTAATGAAAGCTTTTGACCCCGCAGCATCATGGGACCTTATACGTGACGAAAAAATTAATACCACTCTTATGGTCCCTGTCATGCTGCAATTTATGCTCCTTACCTATGATGCTGAGAACCATGACACCTCTTCGCTACGAAATGTTATAAGCGGTGCCGCTCCTGTCCCTGTTTCCCTTATAGAAACGTATACAAATATGGGAATAGAGATCCATCAAGTTTATGGCCTCACTGAAACATGTGGACCGGCCTGCATTATTTCCTCGGAAGATGCAGTGACACGCGCTGGGTCAACTGGAAAAGCATTTACATTTACTGAAGTTCGGGTAGCGGATGAAGCTGGAAATGATTGTGAACCAGGTGAACCTGGCGAAGTCATGGTTAAAGGGCCGCACATCATGTTGGGATATTGGAATAGGCCCGAAGCCAATGCTGAAACGCTTATCGATGGTTGGTTAAAAACCGGTGATGTCGCAACTATGGACAGCGATGGTTTCGTTACGATCGTTGATCGCGTGAAAGACATGCTCATCTCAGGTGGGGAAAATGTTTACCCAGCGGAAATTGAAAATGTCTTGTTAAGCCATGAAAAGATTGGCGATGCGGGAGTAATAGGAATTCCTTCTAAGAAATGGGGGGAATCTCCCCTTGCAGTTATTGTGCGCTCCGATGACAGTCTCTCAGAACAAGATGTCATAGATCACTGTGTGGGCAAACTAGCTCCATTTAAAACCGTTAAAGCAGTTGAGTTCATTGACGTGATACCACGGAATGCGAGTGGGAAAATTCTAAAACGCGAACTTCGTGAAATTTATAGTTACGAAGCAAAAGATTAGAATTCAGCCAGTAAATTTTCGGCCTTTCCAATAAAGTTTGGCAGCGCATCAGCAATAACAGCCATTCTTTCATCAGTGCTATCACCAACTTTCCACCGGTAATGGAGTTGCTGAAGTACTGTTGCTGTCTTCCACTGCGCAAATGCTTCATACCAGCCAATTCCTGAGAGATCTAAATTGGAGTTCGCTTCGTAATAATCAACCATCTCTGCCCGTGTAGGTAGACCGATTAAACCAAGGCCGGGATGCCCACCTCGAGGGATATCAGGGTTATCTTTCGGATCGGGCCAATAGTTTAATAATGTGCCGACATCAATAAGTGGGTCACCCAAAGTAGTCATGTCCCAATCAAAAATTGCTAGAACATTATCTGGTTCATCGGGATCGAACATGCAATTATCTAATTTCAAATCATTATGCACGAAAGCAACCCGCTGGGGATCAGGAAGCGTCTCTTCTAACTTCTGGTAAATATCAGTCATCGACTGGTCAAAGCGTTTATCAGCTACCAAATCCCACCGTTTCTTCCACCCAGTGATCTGACGCAGAACAAAACCCTCCGGTCTCCCTAATCTTTCTAGTCCGACGTCTTCAGGATTTAACAGATGGAATTCCCCTATAGCTGCGGCGAGTGCAAAGCCAATACGCTTACCGAGATCTTTATGGTGCCTCATTGAGGTTGGAACTACCCCCCGTATAACTTCCCCTTTTTTGCGCTCCATTATGAACATCTCCGCTCCAGCGATCTCCGGATTTTCACAATACAAATATGCTCTTGGTGCTTTAGAGAATATCTTCCATAACTGTGACAAAACCTTGAACTCCCGGCCCATATCATGGGCTCCTGGCGCAAGAGCCCCAAACGGAGGTCTTCGCAGCACTAGTTCTGTCTCTCCAAAAGAAACTAGGTATGTGAGATTAGCTGCACCATTGGGAAATTGCTGGACTTTAAATTCCCCGTCCGTGCTAAGTTCATCAGATAATTCTTGCCTGAGGAAAGTCTCTATCTGCACCCAATCTAGATGCTCTCCTTCCCTAACAGGAGCTATTTCAGGAACTGGTTCATCTGAAAACGGATTTACAATTTCTGAACTTGACACAAGTTGATCGTAGATGGTGAGAGTGTTCTTTGCGAACTATCGTAGTAAGGAGAAAATCTAGAAAGTGAACCAGAACGAGAAAATGAGTGAGCGAGATACTGATAGCACATACGTTGAGATAGAAGGTTTATGTTTTGATAACCGTTTCACAAATGAATTAAATGGAGATCCGGACCTATCCAATACCCGACGCCAAGTGAGCCATGCATATTTCTCAAAAGTACAACCAACGGAAACAAGCAAACCGGAAACACTTGCAATATCAATAGAAGCTCTGAAGTTGCTTGGATTAGAGGCCAGCATCACTGAGTCAGATAATTTTGCTCAAGTCTTCTCTGGAAACGCGTTAACGCGAGACATGGAACCCCACGCAATGTGTTATGGGGGGCACCAATTTGGAAACTGGGCAGGCCAATTGGGCGATGGGCGAGCAATTAACTTGGGAGAAGTTATTGGAAAGAATGATTTACGATACATGCTTCAGTTAAAGGGAGCAGGACCTACCCCGTACTCGCGTAGCGGCGATGGAAGAGCGGTCCTGCGTTCATCTATTCGAGAATTTTTATGTAGCGAAGCCATGTTCTTCCTTGGTGTTCCAACAACGCGTGCTTTAAGCCTGTGCGCTACTGGAGATCAAGTCATGCGAGACATGCTCTATGATGGCAATCCTGCGGAAGAACCGGGTGCGGTTGTCTGCCGGACTGCTCCTTCCTTTATTCGTTTCGGCAATTTTGAAATCTTTGCTGCAAGAGGCGAAGTGGCGGAGCTTAAAGGGCTTCTAGACTTTTCCATCCGGCACTACTTTCCTGAAGTCGGTGAGCCATCTCCTTCGAGTTATGTCCGCATGTTTGAGAAGGTCGTTGCATCAACCGCTGTTCTAATCGCCCACTGGCAACGAGTCGGATTTGTACATGGGGTAATGAATACCGACAACATGTCAATCCATGGACTCACAATAGATTACGGACCATATGGGTGGGTAGATAATTTTGACCCTAACTGGACACCGAACACAACAGATCGGTTCCAACGACGTTACAGGTTTCGTAATCAGCCAGCGATCGCTCATTGGAATCTCGCCCAATTAGCGAATGCGCTATACCCTGCTGTTCAAGATGTTCAGCCTCTTCAAGAAGCCCTAGATGCCTTTGAAGATCTTTTCAACAAAGCCTGGTCAGGAATGATCGCTGAGAAACTTGGCCTGAACGCTTTCTCCTCTATGGATTCTCATATACTTCTCTCGGACCTGTTCGAGATTATTGAATCCGAAGAAGTTGATATGACTATTTTCTTTAGATCCCTTTCAAAGGTGGGCCTTGCAGAAGGTCAGAATACTGAGCAGAATGTTGACGTAGTCCGCGGTTCCTATTACACACCTGAACTCATCACCGGAGAACACTGGCACCGGCTCGGCAACTGGATGGACCGGTATGTGGGGGTTCTTCGAAGTGAAGGGTTGGGCAATAGTGAGCGAATAGAGCGCATGAACAAAGCTAATCCTAAATATGTACTCCGGAATTATTTAGCGCAATTAGCGATTGATGATGCCGAAAATGGGGATCTTACAATGGTCAATGATCTCCTTATGATGCTCCGTAACCCCTACGATGAACAGCCGGAGTTTGAAAAGTGGGCTACTAAACGCCCTGATTGGGCGAGGAACCGTCCTGGTTGCTCGATGCTGAGCTGCAGCAGTTAAGTACGTGATTATTCTGGCCGTGGTTCCTTGGGTAAACCGAGGATACGCTCACCGATAATATTTCTCTGAATTTGGGATGTCCCACCAGCGATACGTGCTCCCGGAGCTGATAATAAGCTACTAGAACCTGACCCATCTAGAAGTGCTTCTATTCCTGCTATGTTTGCCCGCAAATTTGCTATGTCAAACATCAATTCGGTGATCCCTAATTTATTGAGTGAGGAAGACACAGAAGCATCTGGTCCTTGTCGCTGGCCAAGAAAGTGGTAGCTTTTCCCTTGCGTTAAAAGCATTACAAGCTTTTGTCGCGTATGGGGGTCAAGTTCTGAATCTGCCAGAGACATAAGGGAATCAAGTCGCCTTTGCATCGTGATTGCTCCAGCGCCAATGGAACCTCGTTCCTTTGTCAGAATATCCATTCCGACATGCCACCCTCCATTAATTGGTCCAAGTAGCGCTGATTCAGGGAGGGCAACATCGGTGAAGAAAACCTCGTCAAACTCTGCATCTCCCGTCATTTGCCGTAATGGTCTTGTCTCTATACCCTGGCTTTGCATATCAACAAGAAAGAAACTTATACCCCTGTGCTTTGGGAGTGACGGGTCAGTGCGAGCCATCAGAATCCCCCAATTGCTATATCGTCCTCCGCTGCACCAAACTTTCTGACCATTTACAATCCACCCTTCCCCATCAGCTTCTGCCGTGGTTCGAAGCGACCCTAGATCAGATCCAGATTCTGGTTCTGAGAAAAGCTGACACCAAAGTTCGGAGGCTGTGATAATTGATTGGAGGTGTTGGGTTTTCTGTTCATCAGTTCCATAGATCTGGACACCTTGGCCCGCTAACACACATCCAACCATGTTCACATATGGTGGGACATCCATTCGAGCACACTCTTCCAACCAAATCGACTGATGCTGGGATGTTAACCCTTTCCCTCCATACTCAACTGGCCAATGAATACCAGCCCAACCAGCAGCATAGATTCTCTTTTGCCATTCAACTCCTTCCGCTACTAACGATGGTGGGAGAATAGCGCCATAGTTCGGTGGAGCGTTGTCAACGTTTTCTCTTAGCCAACTAACTGATTCAGTGCGGAATTCTTCTAAAGAGATCATGATGTGACGTTAGTAGAAGGAGGCTCTAAACAGTAACTAGATAGAAATTCTTCTATCGTTGTAGTTGCTAGTTCGCTGGAGGTTAAATGGAACTCGTTGCAGGAATGAACCCACATATGCCTATGAAAGACATCGCTGACTACGCTAAGCGGGTTGAGTCTTTGGGGTTTGATACTCTCCATGTACCTGAAATGATTCATGACCCCTTTGTTGTTTCTGGACTGGCATTGTCGGCGACAACCCATTTGCGGGTGCGGACTGGTGTGGCATTGGCTTTTGTGAGAAGTCCAATGGCAACAGCGCTTTCAGCTTGGGGGTTAGCGGAATTATCTGCGGGTCGTTTTGATCTCGGGTTAGGGTCTCAAGTCAGACAAAACATTGTTGAACGATATGGAATGCTCTTTGATGAACCTGTGGCACGTCTCGGGGAATATGTTTCTGCCGTTCGTAACTGCTTCACCTCATTTGCGAATCAGGACACCATTTCTTTCGAAGGGACATATTACCAATTAACTCGTTTGCAGAAAGAATTTTTGCCTGAACCATTGGGTGAAGGAATGGAACCGGCAATTTGGATAGGGGCAGTCGGGGAAAAGATGACTGCACTAGCGGGGTCCAAAAGTAATGGTTTAATAACTCACCCAACGAATTCACATCCCCTATATCTTGAAAATCATTTGCTTCCCAATTTGGAGTCATCGAAACCTCAAAACTCGGATACAAGAATTCCTGTTGTTATTTCCCCATTATCAGCTGTAGGAAACGATGACGAAAAGCGGAAGGAAATGGTTGTATCAAAGAAGGAACGTTTGGCTTTTCTTTACTCTACTCCTGCGTACGAACCGACTTTAAAGTTACTGGGGTATGAAGATTTGGGGAGAACATTACGTGATCTTGTATCTTCGGAGAAAACGGCGGGGCTGCACGAGAGAATCCCTGACGAGCTTTTCAAGCAAGTTGTAATTGAATGTACGTGGGGTGAATTAGGTGAAACTGTTTTGGAGTGGTTTGGAGGGCTTGCGGAAGGCATCACTCTCAGACCACCTGATCAAAGCCACTTTGACCAACAGTTTCTTGCTAGCGCATCTCTCATAAAGGAAAGCACCTAAACGAAAATAAGTTTCCTCCAGATTTAAGAAACTATTTCCTTTAATTTCTCTACAGTACGCATCTGCTCATCGGGTGGCCCGATTGGGCCAATGTTGAGGTACGTGACTCCTGCTTCGGCAAACTCGGCCACCTTCTCTCGAACATAACTTTCTGGGCCGACGAGATTCATACCTTCAAGGAGTTCTACAGGAACAGCAGCTTCAGCTTCTTTTTTCTTTCCGGAAAGATACAGTTCTTGAATTTCTAGTGCTTCTCTTTCGAATCCATAGCGCTGCACGAGCGAGTTGTAGAAATTACGTCCTTTAGCTCCCATTCCTCCCACGTACAAAGCAGTGTTTGGCCTTCCATAGTCTAAATACTGTTTTACGTCTTCTCCGATTGCAACCATTCCCCCGGCAACAATATCTAGAGGAGGCAGAGCACTATCTCTTTTTGAAAGTCCGACTTTCAAAGCATCGCCGAATGCTAGGTCAGCTTTTGAGGGCATGAATAACGTTGGGAGCCAACCTTCCGCGAGTTCGGCTGTTAATGCAACATTTTTCGGGCCTAATGAAGCGATGTGAATCGGTATATTTGGGCGCAGGGGATGTGTAATTATTTTCAGTGGTTTACCTAAACCTGTTCCTTGGTCTTCAGGCAAGGGAAGCGTATAGTATTTCCCGTCATAGGTTAGTTTTTCTTCTCGTGCCCATACTTTCCTACAGATATCAATGGCTTCACGAGTATGACCCAAAGGTGCCTTATAGGGAATTCCATGGAAACCTTCAATTACTTGTGGGCCAGATGCGCCCAATCCGAGGATAAATCTCCCATTTGAAATTTCATCCATTCCAACTGCCGTCATCGCCAAAAGCGTTGGAGTTCGACTGTAGATCGGGAGAATCCCGGAACCGATCTGCACAGTTTCGGTTTTCGCTGCAAGATACCCCATAGCAGAAACCGCGTCAGCGGCATATGCCTCGGGGACATAGATAAGATCAAGACCTGCTTTTTCTAATTCAACTACTCGGTCTACGGCTTCTGAAAACCGGTTCGAATACGGTAGTAGCATAGCTAGTTTCATTTTGTCTCCTGATAATTGCTTATACGGTTGATGATTATTATGTTCCGGACCAATTAGGGGAACGTTTCTCAGCGAACGATGCTGGTCCTTCTTTTGCATCATTTGATGTGAAGACTTTTCGCATGTGTGGTTTTTGTAATTCCCAGAATTCTTCCTCAGTTATACCTTGTTGCGCTTGAATCAGTGCCTTGGATGCAGCAACAGCGAGAGGTGCGTTCTCAGCAATTGATTCGGCTAATTCCATTGCTGCTTCGACTGTTCCACCCTTTTCTGTCACTCGGGAAACCAACCCATGACTTTTAGCTTGATCTGCCGTTATGGGTTGTCCCGTGAGGGCCATTTCCATAGCAACCGAATACGGTACTCGCCGTGGTAATCGGAGCAACGCTCCACCAGCTGCGAATAAACCAACCTTGACTTCTCTTATCCCTATCTTGGCATCTTCGGCTGCGACCAGCAGGTCACAAGTGAGTGCTACTTCTAACCCACCGGCTAGCGCGAAACCTTCTATTGCCGCTATGAGAGGTTTCTCTGAACCTGTTTCAAGAAACTGGTCAAATCCTTGAGGTGGGCCTCCAGCCGCAAAAGCTTTGAGGTCCATACCTGAACAGAAACCTCTTCCGTTTCCAGTAAGTACTGCAGCGGTTAGGCCATCATTTGAATCGAGTTCTTCAATAGCCGCCAAAAGACCCTGAGCGAGATCTGTGTTAATCGCATTCATTGCTTCTGGCCTATTTAACGTTATCAATAAGACCCGACCTCTAATTTCAGTAAGTACGGCAGAATCGTTTGTCATTTCTTCTCCTTATTTCGGTGGGAGGCGAACGCCTCCATCAACCCTGATTGTCTCTCCATTCATGTAATCGTTTGTGATGCATTCCGTAACCATTGAAGCTAATTCGCTTGCATAACCAAGACGTTTGGGGAATAAGACACTTTGACCAAGGTGAGCTTTAAATTGATCTGAGGCTTCTCCTTCACCATATATCGGTGTATCGATCAATCCAGGGGCAATAGTATTTATACGGATTCCTAGGGGAACAAGATCCCGTGCGATGGGGAGTGTCATGCCAACAACCCCACCCTTTGACGCAGAATACGCGTTCTGTCCTGTTTGCCCATCAAAAGCTGCGACAGAAGCCATATTTACAATTGCTCCGCGTTGCCCATCATCATCTACGGGTTCTGTTTTCGCCATTGCTGCTGCGGCTAATCGAGTGCAATTGAACGTACCTATCAAATTTACTCTAATAACAAATTCAAACTGGGCTAACGGCATTGGATCTCCGTTCCGGTCTACGGTTCGAGAAGCGCTACCGATTCCAGCCCCATTTACGAGAGCTCTCAATGGTCCCATCTCCATAGCTGCATCCATCGCTGCTTGAATTTGCTCCTCATTAGCAACATCAGCTTTCACATATAGCCCTCCCAGTTCTTTCGCGACTGCTTCTCCTTTTTCTTCCTGAAGGTCAACGATTACACATCGTGCTCCGAGTTCGGCTAACTTTCGGGCGCTTGCTTCACCAATACCTGAAGCGCCACCAGTTATCACAGCTGATGCTCCTGTTAAATCCATTTTCAATCTCTCCTTATATCTGGTTTATTTTGTGTTTCTATCGTTACAGTCTTTAAATTACGGCGGAACTGTTCAAGAGTCTCTGCAAGATTTTGTCGTTCATCTCGTCCAACACCTTCTCGGAATATTTCCCGCAAAGACTGGTCTCTATCTTCTAACTCTACAGAAGTTTCTTTCCCAGTCGCAGTTAGTTCAATGAGCCAGACGCGTTTATCTTTAGGATTCTCTTTACGCTCCACAAGGTTTCTTTGCTCTAATCCATCAACGAGCGCACCCAATGACGCTCTACCCATTCCTAAGGACTTAGCTAGTCCACTCTGAGACAGGGATCCGTGTTCGGAGATTAAAGCTATTAGGGCAACTTCGGATAGGTTAAGTCCGAAATCTGAGAAAACAAGGTCAAAGGTTTGTCTGATATCGCGGGCAGCTAACATAATCGCCCATTCAACGCGATAAAAGGGTGGGGCTTTCAATTCCTGATCAGACAACATATTAATTTCACTCATTTTAGAGGCGCTTGATGAGCGTCCCAGTTCCTAATCCCCCGCCGCAACACATGGTAACGATGGCGTGTTCTTTGTCGGAACGATGAAGTTCATGTACTGCTTTGGTGAGCAGAATTGCTCCCGTACCTCCAAGTGGGTGCCCGATTGCGATAGCTCCACCATTAGGGTTCACTGTTTCCATGTCTGGCTGCAATTCTTTTTCCCATGCCAGTACAACGGATCCAAATGCTTCATTGATTTCGACGACATCAATGTCGCTCATCTGTAGTCCGTTGTCTGCGAGTAATTTCTGTGTCGCATAAATTGGGCCCGTAAGCATCAGTACAGGGTCTGATCCGACTAAGCAGGAATCAATGATGGTAGCCATTGGCTTGACTCCAAGTTCATCGGCTTTCTTTCGTGTCATTAGTAAGACAGCGCCTGCCCCGTCAGAAATTTGTGATGATGTTCCTGCAGTGTGAACGCCATCTGGCATATTCGTTCTTAGCCCTGCAAGTGCTTCAAGACTGGTTTCTCTCAGTCCTTCATCCCTGGAAACACGATGTGTTGTTTCAGCTAATTGACCGTCTTCTCCCAGGTCCGGAGCGTCAATAGGGAGAACTTGAGAGCCGAAGCGGTCTTCTTCCCATGCTTGAATTGCCCGATCTTGAGAGAGTTTGCCAAAAGCGTCTAGTTCTTCTCTGCTTAGGTCCCATTGTTTGGCTATTCGTTCCGCTCCTTCAAACTGAGATGTGAGTTCGTACCGTTCCCAATAACCTCGATTAACAGGTTTCCCTACTTCTGCTTCTCCTCTCGGCACAGTTGCCCCCATAGGGACACCACTCATAAGTTCAACGCCGCAGCCGACTGCGACATCTACTACCCCACCTGCAACCAGAGCATAAGCGAGGTTAGTGGCTTGTTGAGAAGATCCACATTGGGCATCAACGGTCGTAGCAGCGACTTCAAGAGGAAGCCCTGAAGTTAGCCATGCATTGCGTGTGACGTTCATTGTTTGCATACCGACCTGTCCTACACAACCACCGACGACTTGGCCTACTTCTGAAGGGTCTACGCCACTTCGTTTGAACAATTCTGACTGGACAGAACCAAGTAGGTCTATTGAATGCATGGTTGATAGTCCACCATTTCTTTTACCTAGGGGGGTTCTGACTGCTTCGACAATCACTACTTCTCGCATTTAGGTTTCCTTACTATGAAAAACGCACACCATTTGGCGTGATATGGCTTCTTCCCGCCATACTGTATTGTGACATGCTAACGATGATTAGGTCATTTCGCCAAATACGAGTGACATAGGTTAGAACGGAGATTGCTGTGACTATAAGCGATGAAGAACTTCAGGAACGAGCAGAAACCTTAGTTGAAGAGGTTGACCCTCATGCGACAGATCAATTTACGTTCCGAGGTGCCCAATATGATGCCGGGCTTGCATTTGTGCATTTCCCTGAAGGCAAGGGTGGGCTTGGGTTAAGTAGAGGAAAGCAAGCGATCGTTGATCAAGTGCTCCGCGACGCAAAAGTGCCTTACCATGATCTCATTGTTAACCCAATAGGAATTGGTATGGGAGCCCCAGTGGTTCTTAACCACGGAACTGAAGAGATGCATGAGAAACATCTCAAGAAAATCTTTACTGGTGAGGACATCTGGTGCCAATTATTCTCTGAACCAACGCATGGTTCAGATGTTGCCGGTATCCCAAGCCGAGGCATAAAGGATGGTGATGAATGGGTGGTCAATGGCCAAAAAGTCTGGACAACTCTTGCCCATCACTCCAATTTTGGAATGTTACTGACTCGGACAAATCCGGATGCTCCGAAACACAAAGGATTGTCATATTTTATTCTTGACATGCACGCCCCAGGTGTTGAGGTGCGTCCTCTATATCAGATTACTGGCGAAGCTGAATTTAACGAAGTTTTTTTAACTGATGTCCGCATAGCTGATGATCAGCGATTAGGTGATGAAGGAGATGGATGGCGTGTCGCGATTACGACGTTGATGAACGAAAGAGTTGCTCTTGGCGGTGGTAGCGGCGGTAAAGGTGGTGGACCGATACGAACACTTATGAACGTATGGGCGACGAAGAAGGATGATCTAAACGAATCCGAACAAAAAATCTTTAAGGACCGTGTGGCTGACCTCTGGGGAAGAGCTGAAATTCTCCGCCTAACAAATCAACGGGCGAAAGCTCTCGCGAAAAGCGGTGATGCAGGACCAGGCGGCTCCATTGGAAAATTATTTAGTGCCGAACTGAATTTGAAGATCTACGAACTTTGCATGGATTTAGAAGGAGCTGATGGCATGCTCCATTCTGAGGGGTACCCGATGATCCGTAGTGAAGAAGCCCATAATGCTGGTTCTATTAGCGGTCAATTCTTACGCTCTCGGGCAAATACCATTGAGGGTGGAACGAGTGAAATTATGCGAAACATTCTGGGCGAACGCGTGCTTGGACTACCCGGCGATGTTCGTGTCGATAAAGAAGTTCCTTGGAGCGAAATTCCTAGATAACCTCTATGAGCTTAGGATAGTAACTAGGCCTGTATCACCATTAACACTAATTCGGGCTCCGTCAGGTATCCGCCTAGTGGCATCTGTGGCGGAGACAACGCATGGGATACCAAGTTCTCTACTGACAATGATCGCATGCGATAATGGGGCTCCCACATCGACGACTACAGCTCCGGCAGGGACAAACAAAGGTGTCCACGACGGATCAGTCAAAGGAGCGACGAGAATATCGCCGGGTTCAAGGGCGCCGGGGTCGTTACTGTCTAGTAACACTCGAGCGATTCCTTCTGCTTGGCCTGTGCATCCTGGCATCCCCTGCAATGATTCACCTTCACCGAGTACATCTTCAGCAACGGCGTCTCTTCTCCTCCATGTTTCTGGGTGGTCAGCTTCGCCGTCGAAGAGAAACTGGGCTTCTCTTTCGAGTAGTTTGTAATACTCAGCACGTCTTGAGCGAATTGTTTCCAACATTGACTCAGGATTCTCAAACAAACCTGCGTATTCATCATCGGTGACGAAACCAAAATCTTCAATTTCGTCAAAGGCCCCTACTTGGACCATCTGATCCCCTATAGCTCTCATCCTCATCCTCATCTCATGAATGAGACGAATATTATTGGTTTTGGTTCTTTCACGGGCTGGTAGCCATGCAGCAGAAGCTGCTATCCCTGCTGAAAGTTCGCCGTGAACTTCAGGGTCTCCCTCAACCATCGCGAGTAGCTCAGCAGCCGCTTCTTGACGTTGTTGAGCTCGTTGCGCATTTTGCGCCTTCGGAGCGAGTTCATCTCCAGCTAGTCTCATCCTGTCAATTGCACTAAGAGCTAATTCTGGGCGGGTTTCCCAAGTAGGGGAACGTGCTTCCCATTCATTAGGTCCTCGTGAACCATATTCATACACAAACGATTCGAAATCTGAAAGGAACTTTTTGGTTTCTTCAGAACCGCTTTGGTGCATTGCATCTAACAAACCATCTATTCCTTTATCAAAAATTGAACTCAATTCTTCACTATTTCGGACCGTTCTGCCCATGTCCCACATAGCGTGAGAGGGTTCAGCAGAGTCGACTTCTCCGAAACCGGCAATAATCGGTAGGAGAAGGTCTGGGCGGCCAACCGCATTAGCAACGCCAGAAATAATGCCGACAGGGACTGTCGCCATATAAGTGGTGAAAATATGTTGGCTAAAGAATTGACGATGCATCTGAAGAAGTTCTGAATACTGGGCGTAAAGTTCCTCATTGGTAAATTCTGAGAAATCCGGTCTTTCACTTCGTAATTGGCGCGTAAATCTCCTACCTTCAGTGAGTTCTTCTAGGTCATCAAGTTTCGTATTACTAAGAACCCATTGGAACGTTTCCCCTATCTTCTGGGTTTTCTCTAAATCTTCATCCCCTGGTTGTTCCTCATATGGTGGCACACCGGGCATGGCTCCAAAGAATTGTTCGTCCATATCTTCCCATGAAAGCCCCGGAGCTCTAACTCCAAAGAGGCGGATCAGAGACGCGTTCAGGTAGCAGTAGCCGCCGACAACACCAAGTTGAGAAAATTGGTCTGGGGGGAATTCGTCATGAGTAAAGGCACCCATTCGCTCCCACGCATCCCTCCAACCTAGTTCAGCCTGAAAAAGTCCGGTACTGCTGGTTAAAGGGGTTACGGGGTCAGGAAAAACTTCGCCAACATTCGCTCGCGTATAAAGAGTAAATCGTTCCGATAGGTCAGAGTCCGTTACGTAATATCGTTCAGCCATAGTTACCTCACTTTGTCCAAACCATACGAGAAATTATGTGAAAGGCACAATTCTAGTTTTAGATTTGTAGAAGATTTCTCGTTTCAGCTATCGCATTCTCATGATTCTCAACATAAATTCCATGTATGCCTACCGCTGAAGCTCCTTCAGCCATAGCTGGGAAATCATCTAGAAAAATCGCTTCTTCCGGAGAAACATCTAATCCTTTGAGAGCTACTTGGAAAATTTCTGGATTGGGTTTCCTATGCCCAACTTCCGAAGAGAAAATTGTGGCATCAAACAAGTCGCGTGAAGGGATAACTTTGTCCCATGCGAGTTGCCATTCCTTTACATTATTGGAAATAATTCCTGTCTTAAATCCTGCTTCTTTGAGTTCAGAAACGAAATCATGCATTTGTGGCATTGGTTGGAGATTATCTCCAAAGAAAGCATCTGAATCAGGGTGCAAAATTGTCCAAGCTTCCTTCTCTACAGAACCCAGTGAAGAAAGGAAATAATCTAACGTGATCTCTCCACGTTCAAGCTTGTGGCCTGCGGAATCTGTATCCCCTCCTCCCATAAATACAGGGATAAGTGCGTCCGCCAACTTTTCAAGGTCACCCTCTATTCCGGCGGCTGCCTCAAGGAGAATCCTCCCGATTCCTTCGGTTAAAACCCCAGCCACATCAAAAATTACTGCTTTAAACACATATGGATATTACTTGTTTATCTTCCAAAAGGAACCTTTAAGCGAGAAGTTCATTGTCAGGCATTTAATAGTTCCATTACCCAGCATGGTGTCAATTCGGGTAGATTTGAGATATGACGACGGATGAAGAAGTACTGCGAAACCAAGTCCAGTTTGAGATTGTTGATCAGGTTGCTTGGATAACTATCAATAATCCTGAAAAGGGTAATGCTATGTCGCCGGATATGAGAGATAGGATGACTTCTCTTTTTGAGGCATTGAATGGTCAGTTTGCTGCTCGTGCTGTGGTTCTGACTGCTACCGGTCAGAAATTGTTCTGTCCCGGTGCTGATATTTCAGTTGGCCGAGAATATGCTCCTCGACCTGATGATGCGCCTGCGTTAGCTGTAGGTGAGCCACGCAGGATGATGCTTCGGGGGCAGCATCCACTTATGTCTTCAATTCTTGAATGCGAACTTCCTGTAATAGCTGCTGTGAACGGTACCGCTGCGGGTATGGGAGCCCATCTTGCCTTAATGTGCGATCTGGTGATCATGGCTGAACATGCGAAATTTATTGAAGTTTTTGCCCGTCGTGGTCTTGTCCCTGATGCTTTGGGAACGTGGATTTTGCCTCGGCTTGTCGGGCCTATGAAAGCAAAAGAGTTAATGTTCTTCGCTGATGACATTCCTTCTGAACGTGCCATGGAACTTGGCTTGTGCAACACGGTTGTCCCCGGTGAGGATTTAATTTCAACTGCCTTGGAGTGGGCTGTTCGACTGGCAACAGGCCCCACGAAAGCTCACATGTTTACCAAATGGCTTGTGAATCGAGCTTTAGATGTTGACCGTCACACTATCGCTGAGGAAGAGAGTTGGGCCGTTGAGCTCAATAATGGGTCTGAAGATGCTCAGGAAGGTGTGAATAGTTTCCGTGAGCGGAGAGATCCTGAGTGGAAAGGTTTTTGATTTAACTTTACGACTGGTTTCTCGGGTCGTTTTTGTTAGTCGCAGCTTCCGGTGAGCGCGCCCACATAAGTGCGCTATCAAATGACAGCGCGTAGTCAGGCGTGAACTCAATGACCACTCGTTCAGGTGAATCTAGGAAATCCTGGAATACCTTAGCTGCTTCAGGTTCAGGTCGGAGATGACTGGCAAACTCAGGGTAGAACCAGTCTTTAATCTCTCTGCTGTCATGCACGACACATTCCCCTTTGTAGGTAACGGTTTTGCCCGTACCAAGAACTGTTCCTGTGCTGTTAACGCAAACAGATGCGCGTGGGAAACGTCGTAAAGCAGGGACTCTTGCACGGCGTTCAGCGCATGTTAACCAGAGTTTCCCATCTTTTGGCAAGAACGACATAATGACCCCGAATGCTTCACCTTTCTTATTTGTCCACATAAAAGTACATTCACGTTGGACGCGAAGTAACTCAGCTTCTTGGGCTTCATCAAGACCGCATTGTGTTAAGTCCTCGTAATTATCATCAGTCATTGTGATTTCCTTTCAAACGTTTTCGCTTGCTATTGCATGGTTGCTGATTTGAGTAGTGATGTCCAACCATAGTGTTTCCGGCATCTCATGTCCCATTTCATCGTAAATGACGAGTTCGGCTCCCTCAATCGCATCAGCGGTTGCTTGGCCACCATCTGGGAGGACCAGAGTGTCTTTAGCTCCATGTATAACCAGTGTCGGCATTTTCACTGATTGCAGGTCCTGAGTTCTATCCGGTGAAGCCATATTCGCGGCTAGTTGGAAAACAGTGACAAGCGGATTCCAGTTACGTTCATAGTTAGCTGCAACAAGTTCAGCGTGTGCTTCTTCATCAAAGAGCGGTCCTGCGAAAAGACGGTAATTATGAAGAGAACAAGAGACAGCTTCTTCTTTTGTTTCCAGCCCTATAGGTGATTGTAAATTCGCACCGACTTCTGGCGTTGCTATCCCTACACCAGGAGCGCCGGTTGTTGCCATGATTGATGTCAATGATTTCAGCCGTTCAGGTCTTTCAATTGCCATAATTTGCGCAATCGCTCCTCCCATTGAAACTCCGACAATATGGGCTTGTGGAACACCAACTGCATCTAGAACAGCGAAAGCATCAGATGCCATGTCGGACAGCGTATAGGGCACATTCGGTAACG
>CESM01131544.1_pt1 | contig 26587 bp, 28 predicted proteins | sample 361421 | NCBI WGS metagenome assembly CESM01 (sample SAMEA2622219, study PRJEB7988) | marine metagenome | isolation source: saline water (ENVO:00002010), including | reverse complement strand
CACGTGATTGACAGTTTTGGAATTGACGACTACACCCAGCAGTATGTCGATTGGATGGCGGTCAGTGTAGAATCTCTCTTCCAGAACGACCGTGTGACGGTATTCACACTAGATGACTTCCTCTGATTAGCGACGTTTCTTATCGTCATTCATCCGATCCCAAAGGTCACTCACTGTCTTCAGATCCTCATCGATTTCCGCCTTGCCCTGAAGACGGCTCTCGTCACCTTCACCGAGGGCATCAAGCTCATCGGCAATTGCTTCTGCATCTTCAATATCCTGATCGCCCTTCTCATGCTCTGACTCATCCACATCCTTCGCCTTTATCGACCACGCACGTCTCTTCCCGATGCTGCTAGTTTGAGTCGAGGCTGCCAACGATGATGTTAGATCTTCAACATCCACTGCATCACCTCCACTCAGAGCCTGTTTAGTTGCCTTCCAATCCTCATGCAACTTCCGCATCATTGGATTGGAACGCTTCCTTCGCCTCGATTTGAGCCAACTTCGAATCGCTCGATCTGAGATTAGAAGTGAGAGAGCGAGGATATTTGCGGCGATATATCCCTCCATCTGAATGGGGCCGTAGAGATCCATCTCGGTCTCTAAATCGATAACAACATGCTGCTTAGGGATTGATATTTGGCCTGTGCCATTGGACACAATTAGAATGAACATCGAGGGACCTGGCGGCATTGTAATCCAGCGTTCGTCACTCCCTTCTGAGGAAGAAGAGTAGAGGGTTGTACGTTCACCATTCGAATCCTCCATCATCAAGACAACATCGGTGTCGGCTGCTCCTTCTACTGGCTCAACAGTGAACATGACATGCAGGGGAATATCTCTACCATGTAGATCTGGCATCGTGAATGGATAATCCTGAACGATATCGCTTCCGGGTGCGATGATATGTTGATCTGCTGTCGCCTGTAATGCCCCTGTCCATATCAGATTCAGGAGGACGAAGGTGATGATGGCTGTCGCCACAGAACGAGTCTTCTTTTCTGTCATAACTCCCCTCCTGCACCCAATCCATCGAGGACCTCCTGCATGAATGTGAGTTTTCGCATCTTGCGTATAGGATCGGTAGTGCCGGTCCATCGACCAATCTCCGAAGTTGTGTAACCAATTAGACGTATATTGGCTATCGGTACTCCAAGAAAGGCACACAAACATACTGCCCTATCGCCATCGGTGAAGCCACCTGGATTGAGCATGCCATCAATTCGATCCGGTGTCTGATGAGTGAGAAGAATCGCTGGGGGTGTTTCAAGTGCGACCAAGCGATCAAGCATCGCAATCAGTGAATTCTCATTATCGCCATGAGCGTGAATAGCATGCAAGATCCCACGTTGGGCTGCTTCGGCGATGTGTGGATCACCATCGCCATCGCTGACTAGAAGCAACGTGTTGGACCATGCCTCATCCTGAGATTTCTCAGACAGTTCACCTATCACTCCAATAGAGCCGTCAGCGAATACCAAACGATATCCTTCAGATAGGGCTGTTTCGATTTCTTGTGGCTCAGCAGCCGCACCGACTGTGGCAATTGGTCCGTCCTCAAGCCTATCAATGAGGGATTCGAGTGATTCTTCACGGCCAGAAACGGTCCACATCTCTCGATTTGAGGATTCCTTAGTGACTCGTTGACAGAGAAGATTAGCCACATGAAGATCATGGTGTAACGACCAATCAAACTGGGCCCGAACACGGTCTTGAACGCGCATAGCGATAGCCCTGACCTCATGAGGACCCATGTCCGGTCTTGACCGGTCGCGTTGAAGAACCCCAGTGTTCAATCATAGAGTGAATCCGGATGCCGATGCCACCACATCCACCTGTCATCGAGGACCCTCGCATCCTTGCCCGGTACCCTTTCCTACCACAGGCTGTGAAGCATACTCGTAGCATCCTTGAGAACAACGGAGTCACCATGGAGAGCCTATTGACAGATGGGTGGTTGAGCGATATTCGAAGAAGAGGAGACTTGCGTGTCAAGGAATCAATACTACATGACGATGGCATCGGAGTCCCAACATCGGATATTAGTACCGATCTCGGTCGCATGACTGAGAGTTTGTCTTTCCTCTATGCAATGCTTGTAGCTTGTTCGACCTTTGAGGAGCGGGTTACTGCCCGATGGGCTGAAGGAGAGGCGAGTCGGGCAGATGCAATTCTTGGATTAGATAACGAATCATTCGATATCATTGCCCGTACTTACATCTCGAATCTTCGATCTGAACAGATAGATGGAGTATTGGTCTACAGCATCCCTATGACCGACTTCATCGAATTGGGGCCACGTATTAGTGGAGATTACTGGCGACTTCCAAACCGGCCTCTCGATCACGGCTGGGTTACAATGAATCCCCATTCTGGAGAGAACTCAAAACAACGACTTGCTAGATTGTTGAAGGAAAGAATCCGAGAAGATCTAAGGACGCGTTGTGATGAACGTATGGAGCGCATCGATGAGAGTTTTGCTGAACGACTAAGTGAGCCAGTTGGTGCTGTTCTAACTATCCTTCAGTCTCGTGCAAAAATGGATTTCAATGCAGGTGATGCGACTCGTTCAGACTGGCCCCCTTGCATGGAGTCAGCAATTGCCGAACTCGCTATGGGAGAGAATGTCAATCATGCAGGTCGTGTCTTCCTTGCAGCAATGTCCGCTGCAATAGGTATCGATATTGACCAATGTGCTGGATTCTTCTCTGGTGCTCCGGATTTTAATCTGGATACAACACGCTACCAAATCGGCCACATATACGACCGAGAATATACTCCAGCAGGTTGCAGTCGACTAAAACTCGATGGACGCTGCCCGGTCTCCAAAGGAGACGATTCCATATGTGACAAACCGAAGATGAAACATCCACTATCTTACGTCTGGTGGAAGCAGAGGGACCGGGGTCAGCGACCAGAAGAAGTGCAGGAAGAATCCACAACGCAAGACATGGAATCTGCCAACCCTTGATTAGGACAGCCCGATAAGAGCCCACCGAAGCACATGACACGAACGCTAGTGTTGACCATCGACCGAGACAATGATCTCGGGATTAAGGCCGGCCTTAGGGGACCCGTCATCGGCAGGAAGGCGACCCTCAGTGCTGCACTTCGACTAGGGCTTGCTGATCCAGAGGAGAGCGATACAAATGCCATCCTCGGAGCATTGCATCATCACGACCGAATTCTCGATTCGGGTGAGCCAAACGATACGGTCGAAGTTGCTATTCTGACTGGAGATGAAAGAGTTGGTGCCCGGTCAGACCGGGCAATTGCAAAACAGTTGGAAGAGGTCATCGCTGAATTCCAACCTGACTGTGCGATATTGGTGACTGATGGAGCAGAAGATGAAGCAGTGATGCCTATTCTGCAGAGTCGGGTTCGAATCGATTATGTCGAGAAAATTATCGTACGTCAAAGCAAGGGTATCGAAGGGACGTTTTACTACATCATGAAGGCAATCGAGGACCCAAAATGGCGGGCTCGCTTGCTAGTTCCGCTCTCTGTATTCATGATGATTATTGGGCTAGGCATGATCATTCCAGGCGGAGGTGTCCTGATTGGTGCTATGCCATTATTCGTTGGGCTGTGGCTACTCGCCAAGGGCCTCGGTGCAGAAACACAATTCGAACGCCTCATTGTCGATATGCGAGAAAGTGCAATGGGTGGCATTGTTTCCTCTCTATTGTGGGCCTTTGCGTCGTTTGCAAGCTTACTCGCTATTCTTGAGGTATATCGAGAGATTGCTCAAGCTAGTTCCGAGATGAGTGGATTTGAGATTGGCGTGGAAGCAATGGATAGTGGTTTACAGTGGATTGTGCTAGCCTCCCTTGCTGTAGCTATGTCCATGGTTGTCCTACGCTGGAGACGTGGTACGCTATCGGGGCGAATCTTCCAACTTGTTGCAGGAGGGGCTGTAATCTACGCATTTGCAGAAGCGAGTCTCGATGTAGCACGTAAAATTGCTCAAGGCGAAACCTACGAGCTTGACCCTGGAGTAATTTACAGCGATTGGGGGCTCGTTCTAGTGACTATTGTCGTGTGGTGGATGGTTCGGACTGGTGTACGCTCTTGGTCCACTCGACAAGAGATTCAAGGCAAGTTCTGGGGAGTCTGATCAGGACTCAAATAATGTCTCAGTCATACACTGTGGGCATGTCACCTTAATCGGTCTAACCGAGGGGATACCGAGTGGTGATCGGCAAGCAGGACAGACAATGGCTTGCTCGACCTGCGACTGACGTGACCGCCCCTCACTACTCGGGTCATACCCCATACGGTATCGGTGGGCTTCAGAAAGCGCTTCGGCTCCTGTTTGAGGAGGGGGGCTGGTTTCCATCATTGGGTCAATACCTCCTTTGGATCTCGAAATTGACATATCCCATTCTGGTTCACTAGCGCTCATTGTCGTTCCAGATGATGCCATTTCCATAAGACGAAGGAGTTCATCTGATGATACTCCATGCTCGACCGTTACACGATCTATTGCAAGCATTTTCTCATATCCATCTAATGCGTTCAATTCTGCGATGACAGAGGCAGGCACGTCGCTCATGGGGGTCACTCATACCCGTCTCACTTGAGGGTTGAGGGTGGACGAGTACTCATCTATACGAATCATCCTCGGATTACACATGCACCCATCAGTCAATGTCCTCGGTACCCCACTAAAGACTTGCAACGAAGAACCTCTCACTGGCTGGTTCCGTGACGGATGTTGCAACACTGACGATTCAGATAGAGGCATGCATACCGTCTGTGTAGTGGTCGATGAAGCCTTCTTGACATTCAGTGCTAATGTGGGTAACGACCTTTCGACACCACGACCAGAATTTCGATTTCCAGGACTCAATCCAGGAGACAGATGGTGCCTGTGTGCAACGCGATGGAAGGAAGCATGGGCTGAGGGATGTGCTCCTCCTGTCGATCTTGAAGCCACGCATGTAAAGACGCTTGAAGTGGTTGATTTGTCTGTGCTTGAAATGTACGCTATGTGAAGGAAACGAACCGTTCACAAAGGATGAGGGAGACGATGGATTATGTCTGATGCTACTGCCAATGTCGGCACATTGTACATGCTCAACACTTGCCCCTTTACCTGGAAGGTTCGGGCCCTGCTCGATTATCTCGATCTCCCTCACGACCGAGTACAAGTTAATCCCATGCGGATCAAGAAAAGTGTCTCCTTTGCAGGGGACTGGGGCAAGACGCCTGTCTGGAAGATGCATGATGGTGAAGTGGTTGTCGACTCCACTCCTATCATGAAACGTATCGATGAGATTCACAACGATGGTCAATTAGCTTCTTCTTCAGATCTAGCCCGGCGTGATGAATGGATTGAATGGGCAGATCTTCACGTCAAGAATGCCACTATTCCTATTCTATACGGTAGCATTGGATCGGCTCTGAGCACCACACGTTCAGTATCACGGCATGAGAAGTTTGGACTGATGACTGGACGATTGTACGCGTGGGCAGGGTTTCCAATAATGTGGGGTATAATCGCACGGAAACGAACGAAAAACACCGGTATGAATCCTAAACAACTCTGGCATCACCTTCTAGATCAATGGACCGGCGAGATTGGAGATCAGCAATTTTTCGGTGGCGACGAGCCCGATCTTGTTGACCTCATTGTCTATGGTTACATGCGATCAATTGAGATGCATCCGAAAGCATTCCGCCACATTGAAGATCATGAAAATGGGATGGTTTGGTTCAAACGCATGAAAGGCGTTGCTGCTTGATTATCCATCACTGATATTGAGACCGTAGGTGGAAATCATCGCAAGCATACCAAGGCAACAAGCTGAGTAGAAGTGGCCTTGGCTAAAGAAGACGAGTCCCCCGGCAGTCCGGAGAAGTAAAGCACTCTTGGCTTTCCAACCCATGATGCCGAGAACAATCGCAATCAATCCAATACCAAAGAAAATTGTACCTACGATATCGTATACTGCTGCTGCAGTAGGATCATACAATTCACGACCACGCTGCTCTTCAGATAAGTCAATCCAGCGCATCAATCCATTATTTTCCTCTTCAACAGCATCGAATACTGCAGGAGATTCGTAATCAACGTCCAAGTGTGTAAATCCATACGGTTCAAACAAAGCACCGGGTGACAGAATAATCCGATGCGTCATACCTTCTGAATCGTGGGTGTTATTCACCACAAACATCGTCATGAGACCTGGATTCAAACCCTCAAGACGGAAGCGGCCTTCCGCGTCAGTCACATTTGATGGGCGAGTGATTCTCTGAGTTCCATTCTCTACGACTGTCGTTACAACCTCGATTGTGAAGTTGGATCCTGGGCTACCATCATGCAGGGTCAAGGTACCTGTGAGGATTGCTGATCCAGGTAAGGATTGACTGATGATGGAGGCAGTCTGTGTTTGACTGTAAATGAAGCCTCGATCGGTGACAAGACCACGGTCTCCCTCAATAAAATCAAGGCCGTTGATAACACCGAATATTCCCGCGACGAGGATGAACAGGAGGGCCACGTGCATCCGAGGGTCTCTTGGAGCGTCCTTCGGTAACTGAAGTGTTGCTCCTGTAGAGGAAAATACTGGTTCCTCCTCAGGAATCATGACAATTGGAGGATCCGAGGAGTCCTCTTTTCTGTCCCCCATGAGTATGGATAGAAGGTGTCCTTTATTCCGCTTGCGAGGGCTGATCTACTTCTCTGTGAATCCTATCGCCCAACGAACGGTTGAGGCGTACCCAATCGGCTGGATCTATCCATGCAACTAGATGCAGGCCTTCATCACTCATCCTCCGTTCTCCAACCATCGAATTGCGACGGATTTCGGACTCGATAGCTGCGATTGGGCGATCGGATGCACTATTGGGTGGCGAAACCAAAAACGAAATTGGAGGGCCATGTAAACGTGTCAAGATGTTAGAACGAAGGTGTTCAATGCCTTCAGACGAAGTTGAAGATGTTAGAATTGTCTCAGAAACCCCGAAAGAATCCAACGCATGATTCACTGCAACAACGTGAGATTCACTGCACGAATCCTGCTTGGTCAAAACCACAAGCAAATCGTACGAACCCGCATCTGGATCACTACGATCGAAGAGTTCTCGGCGTGAAGTCTCAAACTTCCGGATCACTTCCTCCACGGGATCCGAGCAATCCAACAAAAGGAGCAGGAGGTCACATTCGAGGCTCTCTTTGAGAGTTGCAGAAAACGCATCAAGGAGATCTGAAGGGATATCGTCGATGAACCCAATTGTGTCAACGAGCAGTACACGAGGGCTGAACTGCATCCGGCCAACTGTTGTCTCCAACGTCGAGAAATAACGATCCTCAACAATGACTGGTTTTCCACAGAGGGAAGCGAATAAACTCGATTTCCCAGCGTTGGTATATCCAGCTAAACCCACCGTTCGGGCCCCGCTTGCTCGACGCTGTCTTTGGCGCTCCTTGATTGCTCGACTATATCTTCGCTGACGTCCACGAAGTGTCTTCAGTTCTCTATTTAGGGCATTCAATGCAACATTCCAACCAGTTCGACCGCCGGCCCCGTAACCGAGGCGTTCTCCGGTTGTCTCTCGATTCACCAATTCACGCAAAACGTTACGATCAGCGTTCAAACGGGCAATGCGCACTTGATTGCGTGCTTCAACCGATGAGGCATGTTGAGTAAAGAGTTCTAGAAGAAGGCGAACTCGATCCCAAGTCTCACATTGTAACATGTCAGTCATATTCACTAATTGACGAGCACTTAGATTCGCATTCACAAGGACGAGATCTATTCCAAACCAAGGATGACTTTCAGGAGCCATGCGCAATTCATCACGAATTGCTTCAAGTCGGCCACGGCCTAGATGTGTTCGTTTGTCCGATCGACCTCGCTGAGCAACGATTTCAACAACTTGGATATCCATTGTATCCGCAAGTGCAAGGAACTCCGTCGGATTTTCATTGCGAGTCAGCATCAATGCTCGGCGACCCGCATGAGAGGTCCGCAATTCTTCGGTCAGAACTCCTCCCGAACCTGCTATCAAAGGGACTGGGTCCCAATCTGGATCTTTCATGCTCGAATCCACCCCGCGGTTTCGAGGATGCGTTCATCCAATTTTGAAATAGGAACTGAAGCCGGATCTAACCCACCATCGTTTCGTTCCGCGACCCATACCTCAAGGTTCCAGTCTCTGTGACTGAAAGCATGTCTGACCCTACCTACAGATCTGTGTTTTTCGACATGGTGATTATCGCATAGCACATCTATTCCCTTAGGATCCTCGGTTATTGGTACACCCCACAACCCACCCAGCCTCGAGCCTTTTCTTTTGGTCAGATGAATTCCAAATGGTGTTCGAATTACGAGAGCGTGTCCCTCAATTCTCTTTGAATTCCGTTTACGTGATGCAGGAAATTTCGTTGGCTCATCGGTTTTTACTGCAAGACATACATCTTCAGCAGGACATCTGCCGCATAAGGGGCGACGAGGCGTACAAACAGTTGCACCAAGTTCCATTAAAGCCTGATTCCAATCCCCTGGCCGATTTCGATAAAGGGATTCGTCAGCCCATGTTTGAGTGTCACGATCTTTGGGTCGTTCCTCTGCTGATATACGAGCATGGATACGACGAATATTACCGTCCACAGCTGCAACAGGGTAACCGAATGCAATGGAAGATACGGCTGCTGATGTGTATGGACCGATTCCAGGCAAATTCTGTAAATCTCGAGGATTAGAAGGTAGAGAAGGAGGTTTTCGAGAGACGATTTCAACAGAGAGAGCATGCAGATTACGTGCCCTTGCGTAATACCCGCAACCCTGCCAAGCTTCTAGGACATCCTCGACGGGGGCAGCAGCCATGGATTCTATTGTCGGAAAGCGTTCCATCATTCGGTACCAATGTGCAAGACCGACTTTCATCTGTGTCTGTTGTAGCACAAACTCGGAGACAAGGACTGCCCATGGATCTGGATCGCTCCGCCATGGAAGATCGCGTGCCTCGACATCGTACCACTCCAGAATACGCCCCTGAACGGATTCGGACAGCCCGCTCATCGTTTGTCTCCTTAGCCGGAGCATCCATAGCGATTGCCTCCGAAGTAGAACTGATGACAGCACATGAAGCGGTTCTCGTGCTAAGGGGCGAATCAATCGAGCGTCTCTCAACTCTGAAGGCCTCGATATCTGTAGATGACCCTGAAAGTTTCTCTATCAAAATGGACCACGAAGCCGTAGAAATGCACATTATCGTCCAGAGTAACAACATGCGAACACTGCGGAACACCATGGATGACATTCTCGCATGCATCGCTGCAGTTGAAACCACCCTTGAACAAATTGAATGAGTGAAATCCACAATCCTTCAAGTGCAATGGGCGAGTCCGCGGCTCAGTGACGGAATTCGGAGACTCCGAAACCCCCGACGTCGGGGAGGAGGCGCTCACCACAACGGCTCACCGAGTTCGTCTCCCGCATGACCGGGCTTCCGATCTTTGGATAGACGACTCACCCAGTCCCATTCTAACCGAAAGTATGGAGCGATGGACGAGGACTTTGTTAGAAGATGATGGGTACCACCCAATCGGTCAGACAAGAGTCCTGGTGCGAGCACGGGTCATCGCGAAACAAGAAGGTGTGCTGTGCGGAAGTCATGTCGTCAACCATCTACTAAGGACACGACTTCCTGATGTGCAAAAGTCTTGGCATAAACGAGAAGGTGAGCGATTTGAAATTGATGACACTCTCCTGGTACTCGATGGTGCCGCCTTGGAGATTCTTGCCGTCGAACGTGTCCTAATCAACCTCATCGGACGGATGTCGGGCATAGCAACAGAGACCGAACGTTGGGTAAATCGATTAAATGGACTGCGAGTTGCTTCTACTCGTAAGACTGCATGGGGAATCTTAGACAAATGGGCAGTCCACATCGGTGGCGGCCTGACACATCGGCTGCGCAAAAGTGATGCTTGGATGATCAAAGAGAATGACCAGAATGTTCTCAAGATGAATCTTGAAGAATCAAAGAAAGAAACTATGCAAAAATGGATTACAACAACGGATCTCAACAAACACGGTGCCTTCACAGTCATCGAAGTAGATTCCATATCAATGGCAAATGTGATTGCAAAAGCTTGGTGTAATCGAATGATGGAAACTGGGGAGGATCGGGTCCTTGTTATCATGCTAGATAACATGGGACCAGCCAAGACAAAGGAAGCCGTGCTCGACATTCAGTCCCACGGTTACAATCAATGGATTTGCACAGAAGCAAGTGGGAATATCCGTTTCGAAGATCTCGATAATTGGATGACAACTGGAGTTGACGTTCTATCTACGAGTTCGATGAATATGGGCGTACGATCGATCGATATCAGCATGCTCATCGATGAATCTGGAGTCAGAACTCTACCCTCGGAAGACTGATGGTGTACTTCACGGTCGAATGACCATGGGTGAGGTACCCGAATCTCATCCACGTCATGCCTCCCTTATGTCACGACAGCGACTTGTCGATGCTATGAAAGAGGGGCTCCTTGCTGATTCTGCTCTCATTGCTCACGGCCGTGGGGAGGCCTTCGACTATCTACTCGGAGAACAAACCATGCCTGGTGCGACTATGGCTATCGATGAAGTTGCAGCGAGGCTCCTTATCGCTAAACAGCCGGTAATCTCTGTGAATGGCAACACTGTTGCTCTCGCCTGTGATGAACTTCTACAAATCGCCGATACACTCGGATGTCCCCTCGAAGTCAACATCTACTATCGGACACCAGAACGAATGACGGCACTTCTCGGAAGAATTAGATCTCGTGCTACTGCTCTTAATCTGAATCATGTTGAGATTCTTGGTGCCAATCCAAATGGACGGATTCCCGGTCTTGATGGACCGCGAGCAAATTGCTGCCAAGAGGGGATACTTGGAGCAGATGTAGTTCTCGTCCCGCTTGAAGATGGGGATCGATGCGAGGCGTTAGTAGCGATGGGGAAGCAAGTATTCGTGATTGATTTGAATCCACTATCAAGAACTGCGAAAACAGCGACGATATGTATCGTAGATGAAGTGCAACGTACATCATCGGCTCTTCTCTCTCGACTCAGAAATCCAAAGGATTCTGACCCTCACTTCGATGCAGATGCTTCACGACGTGCCGTCCTTGAAGTGATGCTCGGCGCATTAGAGCGGGATTAGGCCGAAGTATAGTGCGTTGCCAACATAGAAGCAACACGTGCACAGATGGCTTCGGAAACCTCGGATGTTGACGCTTCTCCGCCGAGATCATAGGTTAGGGTTCCTCCTTCACTAACCTGATTTTCGATGGCTGATTCAACAATTTCAGCTGCGACTGTTGCATCAGCATCACCACTGCGCCGGCCAAGCCAATCGAGCATCATTTGCACACTACTCAACATAGCGATTGGATTTACCACACCTTTGCCAGCGTACTTTGGACTTGACCCATGCACTGGTTCGAACATCATATGGTCATCACCAATGTTTGCACTCGCAGCCATACCCATACCACCCTGAAGTGTGCTTGCAAGATCAGTAGCGATGTCGCCAAACATGTTTGATGTCACAACCACATCGTAAAACTCCGGTTGACGAACCAACCACATGGTGAAGGCATCGATGTACGCCATATCTGTCTCGATGTCTGGATGATTTTCTGCAATTTCCAAATAGATAGAACGGAAAAGTTGGCAACCACGCGTAACATTGCTCTTGTCAATGCAACTCACTCTGGATGTTCCATCAGAAGGAGTCCCCGAGCGACGTTCCGCGATATCGAAGGCAAAACGGATTACACGTTCAGAGCCCTTTCGGCTGATTGGACGGGGGTCCCAAGCAAACTCGCCATCCATACCTGGAATCTCAATTTCAGGCACACTAGGATACGGAATACCCTGAGCCGCATGTGAAGACCTAGACAGAAGCGTCTGGTACAGGCCTTCGGTGTTCTCACGGACAACGACCATGTCCACAAGGCCCGGAGACCAAACCTGTTTGAAATCCCCATGGATCTTGTGTTGTATGCCCTTGTACAGTTTGATTGGACGGACATTGGCGTAGAGGTCTAAGCCAGAACGGAGGCCGAGAATAACCTGCCCACCAGCTAGGTCACCATTTGGCATCGTGGCGCCGGGCCAACCAATCGCTCCGAGAAGGATTGCATCTGATTGATCTCGACAATATTCGAAGGAGCCCTCTGGCCACTCTTCTCCTGTCTCAAGATAATGCTGACCACCACATTGAATCTCTGTAATTTGAAAAGTCATCGGAGAGTTCGATTCAATCGTCTGAAGCAACTTCATGGCTTCGGTCATGACCTCTCGGCCGGTCCCGTCCCCGGGCAGAGTCGTAATCCGATGAAGGGCCATGTGAGGGGCATCCGGTCCACCTTGATGAATGCCCCTGTCAGAGATTTGAATCAAAGTCAAGGGTGCAACCTAACAGGGGAATCGTTCATAGACGGAGATATCAAGTCGACTGGGTATGGATGAACTCGGTTCCTCAGAGGATTCAACCTCTGGGAGGATTAATCCTTCATCCCTACCCCAAGTGGTCCGAGATCTTTGGGAGAGTATGCTCAGAATCGATCCTAACTGGAGTTTTGAAGATTGGCTCATTTCTCGTGCAGAAGAGGAATCAGAACTACTTGTATCAAAACTCAATGATGAGGCACTTAGGCTAGAACATCGTCGGCACAGAGTTGAGCGTCTTATCGAGCGTGTCCAACGCCAGATTAGTGAGCCTAAACGCATCTCTGACCCTCATCAGAAGAATCTTTTCGAGGCATACAACGAGCCAGTGAAGATTCCTATTGAGATTCAGAAGGCTGAGATACCAATCGACGAGACAATCGATGATATCGAAGACGGGATTGATGATCCTATTCTCCACATTTGCTGTGAACACATCCTTCAGGAAATGGAAGAGACGGGCGATGGGGCGGCACACGAAGATGACCTTATGGAAATCTGTGCAGCTGTTGGATTCGATGAATCTGAAGTCCGTGAAGCGATTGAACACCTAGTTGTTGCAAATCAGATTTCTCACCTAGGTGATGGGCTCTACGGCTTCGCAGATTGATGGGGCCCGGGGCGTCCCCATCGACTGGTCATATACCATGAGGCACGAATGTAAATCATGCCGCGGACTCGAGCGCTCCTAATCGGAATCGCTGGGGCTGGACTTCTCATTCAAGAGTACCCTCGTGGCCATTTCGCAGCTGTAACATTTGGAATTGTGTTGATGATTTTAGCCGACGCTCCTCATCACGCAAGTCGGCATCGACATTTCAGGAAAATGTCCTCGATGCAATCTAAGGATATGGAGCGCCTGAATAGACAATTGCGATCTAACCGTCGAGCTTACATCGATCTTGAGCTTTCAGCCCAGACAATGCAAGCGGAATTAGAGCGCAGAGATGCTGTTGGCGCTCCTGAAGCTCGTCGCCTATTAGATGAACAAAGACGTGCAATGTCGCTTCAATCCGAGGCATTGAAGGAAGCAAAACGGATGCTGTCCCAACAGCATCGAGTCATGCAACAGAATCAATCGCTCCTTGATCGTATTAGCACAACCCAAGACAATGGAGTGGAACGTTGGGAGCAGATGATGGTAAGTATCGAACGGCTCCTTGATGGTCAAGCACGACGGACAGAAACGGTTCACGCGCGTGTAATGGCGGATACCCGTCGTTCTAACGATGAGGTTACACGAAATAATCGAACCATCCAAGATATTCTCTCTGAAATCGTGACACAGATGGCTCGTATTCCTCGTGAACAAACGATCCAATTGAACGATTCTGTTCTAATGTCGGAAGCAAAGGATGCTATCGGAATTCGGCTCCCTGAACTTCCCACACAAAATATTGACTCATGGGTCCGAGCACTTGAAGAGGACTTGGGCTGAATTCAGTGGACATGAGCGACATCGATGAGGGCATCGGTGAGGGCTTGGCATCCTTAGAAGATAGGGCCAGAAACGCAGAATTTGAGTTCGCAAGGACGATGCGTCGCCTCGTTATTGGTATTGTCACTCAGATTGTGCTTGTCGGTCTAATCATCATGATGTTCGACATTGGTCCACTTATCGATGCAGTTGGAGTTCCAGTTGCTTTCCTCATCGGCTTCCTTTTCCCAATGCTCCTCATTATCGCATGGGCTGGTGCGGATCACCAAGTGCGAATGGAGCCTATGGTTGAAGATCAAGAACACGAAGTTGAGACGGTTGTCGATCAGATTATCGAAGAAGCCCCAGACAACCCTCTACAGAAGACTATGTCGCCATCAGGAGGGGCTGTCTACATGACTCGAGGACGAGACCCCAAGGGTGTCGCTGAAGGTGGAGGAGCTGATACCTTCGACCCCAGAAACCCCCAAATTGATGGAATGGATTTGCGACCAGAGCATGAAGGGTTAGAAGGGGAACTAAGAAAGAGTCACGAAGTGAAAATCGAGGCTGACGAAATTGTTGCAGAAGAAGCACAGAAATCTTGGGAAGAGGCAGAGAAGAATGATCCAGACCTCATAGAAGCGGGAGTGGAGCGTTTAGGTGATCTCGTCGGCACTGGACATTTCGGTGGACGCACTCCTGAAAACTGATTAGAACGCCATGAAAGTCCATTTACCAGAGTCAGGTGAAGAATACCATGGCCCCCCCTCCAATGAAGGCCGTACTCGTGGCAGGTGGACTCGGTTCCCGCATGCTTCCTTTCACACGGTATATGCACAAAGCAATGCTCCCGCTATACCATCGCCCTGTGATCGATTTTGCTCTCGGATTCATCCGACGAGCGGGCATCAAGGATATCACAATCATTGGAAATCGTTTCATCGGTCAAATTGCTCAACATGTTGGTGTCGGACTTCCTGGAGAGAATATTCACTATGTGATCGAGGAAAGCCCGCAAGGTGTAGCATATGCTCTGAATCTCGCACGACCTCATATCGAAGGAAGTCGGCTAATGGTCTACTTCTCTGACAATATCACCACCGCAGAACTCACCGAAGAGGTAAGACATTGGAAAACCTCAGAGGAACCCCCTGGATGTTTACTCCTTGGACGCTCGGTTGAAGATCCCCGCGCCTTCGGAGTAGCAGTGCTCGATGAAGAAGGAAAGCTCACAGATATCGTCGAAAAACCGGAAAATCCCCCTAGTGACCTTGCAATAGGAGGCATTTACCTCTATGACGAACGCTTTTGGGAACTGCTCGACGAATGCTATGGCACTGAGAACGAAGGTTTCTCAATTACCGATCTAAATCGGAAATACATCGAGCTTGGCGCGGCAGAATTGAAGGATTTGGGCGATGAAGAATGGCTCGATTGTGGGACTGCTGATGCTCTGTTAAGGGCGTCTGGACTTGCAAAAGAAGGGCGTCTATCACCTGAACCGTGTAATCGTCGTGAAAATGACCCAACATCATGAAAGTGACATGCTAGAACTTACAAGATAGAGAAGGAGGATTTGTGCATGAAAGTGGGTATAATTGGAGCAGGGATTGTTGGAGGAGCTATCGAACACTGGTTCGGACCCGTCCACGATTTATTCATCCATGATCCGGTTAGAGGAACAACACTTGCCGATGTAACCAATCATGTGGATATGGCTTACATCGCGGTCCCAACACCAATGTCAGATACAGACGGATCTTGTGATCTCTCGATTGTAACTTCCATCCTCAGCGATCTACCTGATGGCTTCACGGCTGTAATCAAAAGCACAGTTGTACCTGGTACAACACAACGTTTCCATGAAGAGTATCCACACCTCAAGATTGCTTATTCCCCTGAATTCCTTGTCGAAAGGAGGCATCTGGAAGATTTCGGGAATCAGGATATCCTTGTCTGTGGAACACATCATGCAGATGTAGCTGAACGTGTTTTCCAACAGCATCGCGAAGCAGGCGTTATCAAATCAGATCAGACCTTTCATGTCGAGCCGGCAGTCGCAGAGATGGTGAAGTATTCGAAAAACACCTTTTACGCACTGAAGGTCATCTTTGCAAACCAGATGTACGACATTTGTCAGGGTCTTAATGCGGATTGGTACAAAGTAAGTGAAATCATCACGGCACCCCAAGCTCAACCGATTGGACCATCTCATCTCGATCCTATCTTTGGTCTGAATCGAGGGTTTGGGGGGAAGTGCCTTCCAAAGGATAGCAATGCGCTCCGTGTACTTGCTGGTAATCTCGACGTGAAGTATGATTGGATGGAGGCGATTCAATCGGACAATGCCCGCTTACGTTCTATTCTCACGGGGAAACCATCAGATGTCACGACCAACGATGATTGAGATACATTCGACGGCAGATTGATGGGGAGCAACACGAAGCCGGTCGCATGCTTCCGGACACGCTGCACACCCTCCCTCAGAATGAGAGGTTCGCTTACGCCAAACTCTTGGCCTATATCACAAAGGTCGATGATGAAGTCACAGTCGACGAAATGGCCATGTTTGAACAACGAATGGGGACTGCGCTCCTCTCTCCAAATCAGCGGTCAGCAATCCGAGACTACCTCAAAAATCCACCAACGCTAAAAGAATGCATTAGCGATCTAAAGGATTCCACAGATGGGCGTGCGGGTAAGCTCGCACTACGTGATGCAATCATGATGTCCGCTGCTGATGGAACCGTAGACGAAGATGAATTCGAAGTCCTTGGTAAGATTGCCACAGGTCTTGGGATGAAGGAAAGCGTTGTCGATGATCTCCTCGACTGGGTGATGGAAGGCTACGATTGGATGGATCGGGGTCTTACGATCCTCAATGCTTCCTGAGGTGGACGATTGCTGCCGGATGTCATCGATCGGCTCGATGAGCACGATCGAGAAGGCTATGTTCGGATCCTTATCTCTCTAGCCGGTGCAGATGGTACTCTTGTCCGTGAAGAGACCGCTGCAATCGAGGCTGCGATGGGACGAGCACTAATCCCTCCACATCGCCGGAACGTGTTCCGACAAGAGCTGAAGAGAAGCATAGATCTCTCAGAGATAATCGATGGTATGGGAGTCCCTGCATTGCGCTTAGCGCTGAGAGATGCTGCTATCGTCGGGGCTTGTGATGGTGAGTTCCAAGAAGAAGAGATCGAATTTCTGAAGCGTCTCGCGGTTCATGCAGATGTGGACGAGGATACCCTGGCTAAGGTTCTCAAATGGGTAGATCAAGGCTGGACTTGGATTGAAAAATCTCGGCGGCTCCTTGGAATCAGAAATCGAGATTTAGGAAAATATGCAGAAAATGACGATGATTAGGATTCAACTGCTAAAATAACTGAGAGTACAAAGAAATAATTCCGATTTCCGCGAATCCAATTTCATTTCTTAGAGGTTGCATAACCCTCCAATAAGGCAGATTCTTCATAGGGTAGAACTTCACATCGCGACACCTAGCACGAGCAATTCGGGGTGAGCGGTAGTATGGGAGTTCACCCGAAGATTGGAATCACAGGTCTTCCGCGTAGTGGGAAATCTGCTGTGATGCAGAAAGTAATCGAAATGCTCGTCAACGAAAGGACGGGTGAAATCCGTGCACGTGGTGAAAACCCGGATACAATTCGAATTATTGCTGGAATGCGAACAGAGCCTCTCATTGAAGATGGTGAACGCAAAGGATACCGGTGTATCGATATCGTTACTGGAGAAGAAGCCATCATGGCTCACAAAGACATCGACACCCGAACACGCGTATTCGGATTCGGCATCGATAAGGAGACCATGAACACCGTCGCGATCCCTGCAATTCGAACTGCAATGGAAGAGGCCGAAGTCATCGTAATCGACGAGATTGGAAAGTTCAGTGTTGAGTCCGATGAATTTGTCGAGATTGTCCGAGCGGCGCTTGAACTCGACAAGCCGACGGTTATGACACTCGCCAAGAAATCACGACATCCGCTTCTTCAGGACATCCGTAGAAGGGACGATGCACGAATACTTGAGGTGACTCCGGTCAATCGAGCTCTGCTTCCATACAAAATTCACAAGCTGATGCGCGAGACCTACTAACGGCCGTTGACTTCATGCATAGGATAGCGAGTCTAGGGTCATGGATACGCCTGCTCGGACCATTGAGAGGTTGTTCACTCTAGCTGCCGTCGGTTCAGCCTTCAGTGCTGGTTTCCTATTGCTTGAGTCATCCACCTGTAACGACAGTCTCGACGTTGCAATCACTTGTACTGAGTCCGCATCAGGGGACGTCGGGCGTGTTCTTCTTGCAGTCGCAGCTCTACTAGGGCTTCTTGTAACTCAAGCATGGTTCGCACGCTCATCGAATCGAAGTTCATGGATTTCAATGATCTTCGACGACCGTACCGAGGAAGAAGTGCGTCTTGATGCTGATTCGGTAACCGACGATGTCGAAGATATGGGTGAAGGATGGGCAAAACTCGAGGAACAGATGCTCACAAGCCGTATTGAAGAAGAATGAATGGAGCACAGGAGGGGATTCGAACCCCTGTAAAATGGATTTGCAGTCCATCGCGTAACCGGGCTTTGCTACCTGTGCGTTGACCGCTCGTGAGTGCCGTCGTATATCAAAACCACGAGCGTTTTCTACATGTCAGAATTCGACATTCGGCCATCCAGATGAACTTGAGAAATCCATCGGCTTCATATGGGCCCCGAGTGGTTCTCGTTCTCATGACACCTGCTGGGGGCGAAGGTCAACTTCAGGTCCAAGTATTCCTCGATGGTATCTCAGACCTCGATTTGAACACAAAAACCCGTGATTGGTATACAATGGACGTCTCTACAATGATTCAGGATATTGACATCGTTGATCACGAGATCGATGACGAGACCGGGTGCTCCCTTCTATTCTTACGAAACAGCGTCATACATTGCTGTCCAGATTCTCAGCGTATCAAGCACTATCCCAAGCATCTAATCCACTGTTTTGTTGAGAATCGTTCAGGCCGAAAACCGCTTTCTGAAACCAGTAATACCTCGAAAGAACCTGTTTTCTTCGCTGAACTATTCTCCATTTCACCCTGTGAAGAACAGTTGAACTGGAGCGTAGGATCTCATCTTGAAGGCGATGTTCCTCGACTCCAAGCGAGAACTGCACGTTGGCTAAGATACCTCAATTCCTGATTCGCTTGATTCATGAACCCATCACGAGAAGGCCTGCGCATGGATGCCTACATCACCGGCCTCATGGCGCGGGCAATCCTTGATTCAAGAGGAAACCCAACTGTCGAAGTCGAATGCTTCGTGAATGGAGGATTGGCGGGACGTGCAGCTGTGCCATCTGGCGCAAGTACAGGAAGCCACGAGGCAGTCGAATTGAGAGATGGAGGAGACCGTTGGATGGGGAAGGGTGTTGATCTAGCCGTCCAAAACGTCGTCGAAGTCATTCAGGAAGCCTTGGTGGGACTACGAGTTGATGACCAAGCTACCATCGATCAGTGTATTCTCGATCTTGATGATTCACCGAACAAAGCAACGCTTGGTGCTAATGCAACGCTTGGTGCATCACTCGCGTGCCTTCATGCAGGCGCAAACATCCACTCTCAGCCCCTCTGGCGTTACGTCGGCGGGCTATCTGGAGGGAGCCTTCCCGTACCTCTGATGAACATACTCAACGGAGGTGCCCACGCCGCAAGTGATGTGGATGTTCAGGAGTTCATGGTCGTCCCCCATGGCTTTGACGACTTTTCTGAAGCACTTCGCGCAGGAGTCGAAACCTACCATTCTCTTCGGTCAGTCCTCAAGGAGAAGGGGCTCCTCGGTGGCATCGGAGATGAAGGTGGTTTTGCACCAAATCTCCCGAGCAATGCCGAAGGACTTGGGCTATTGACCCAAGCAATCGAGCGTGCAGGATACTCACCAGGAGATGAGCTTGGTATCGCATTAGACGTGGCAGCACAGGAGTTTCTACACGACGATGGCTACCACATTGATGGTGCGGTCCTAAGCGGTGACCAACTCGCTGAAACCTATGCAACTTGGGCTGACGAACATCCCATCGTATCTATCGAGGATCCTTTTGGCGAAGACGATTGGAGTTCTTGGTCGACGTTGACCGCTGAAATCGGAGATCGAGTCCAAATTGTTGGTGATGACCTATTCGTGACAAATGTGAATCGTCTGTCGGATGGGATTGACCGAGCGGCTGCTAATGCGATTCTAATCAAACCCAATCAAATTGGGACCGTGACCGAGACGCTGGAATGTATTGAGATGGCGAAGAGTCACGGCTTCGGGACAGTCATGAGTCATCGTTCCGGTGAAACCAGTGATGATACGATTGCTGATCTCGCAGTAGGTGCGCGAACTGGGCAGATCAAAACCGGGGCCCCTGCACGCTCTGATCGGACCTCAAAGTACAATCAACTTCTACGAATATCTGAATCCTGCACAGAATTCCTGCCACCGTTCTAAATCAAGACAACCAGGCCTTAAGCCGGGCAATGCCTTCACGGATATCTGCCTCATCGGTTGCATATGAAACCCGAACAAAGCCTTCACCGCCCTCGATTAGGGAACCTGGGATGAGTTGAACGCGGGCTTCATCAAGAGCACGATCTGCAAACTCAATCGACGTCATTCCTGAACTTGTGATATCGATGAAGGCGTAGAAGGCCCCTTCAGGTTCTACAAGTTCCATACCAGGAATTGAAGCGATACCTTCCATCAGGATGTTACGTCGTCGGTTGTACTGTATACAGAACTCATCTACGGCTTCATCTTGAGTCAATGCAACAGACGCCGCTGGCATCAAGAAAGTAGGAACATGTGAATTTGCATTAGCCTGACATGCGAAGGCTGCTTTCATCGCTTCCTTGGGCCCTGTGAGGACGCCAAGACGCCAACCTGTCATTGCAAATGACTTCGAGAAGCCAGTGACGACCATTGTTCGCTCTGCTCCACCAGGGATACTCGCTGGAGATATGTGAGGCCAGTCTACCCAGAGAAGACGAGCATAGATCTCGTCACTGATTATCCAAAGATCATGTTCAACCGCAAGAGCGACAATTGCCTGAATCTCCTCAGGTGTGTAAACCGCTCCAGTCGGATTATTGGGAGAGTTCAGCAAGATTGCTTTGGTCTTGTCCGTGATGGATGAGCGCATCGATTCTATCATCGGATGGAAGAGATCGTTGGTCTCAGTGAAAACGATGTTAATTCCAAGAAGGGCGGTTTGACCCTCATAGGTTGGCCAAGCTGGAGCAGGCACAAGCAACTCATCACCAGCTTCCATAGTGACCATCATTGCATACAACAGAGCTTGCTTGGCTCCGGGTGTAACCATCACTGTCTCGGGTGTAGTTTCAAGGTCCCACATACGATTCAGTTGTTCTGAAATTTGGGTACACAACTCCATGGAACCCGGGCCACGCGTGTACTTTGTCTGGCCCGCTTCAAGTGCCTCAATCGCAGCATCAACAACTGGTCGGGGGGTGTCAAATCCGGGTTCTCCGACAGTCCAGCGAATGACGTCTTCAGAGGGCTTGACCAAATATGGCGTGAACCCGATAGCGAGGTTTGAGAATCGCTCCGGTACCTCGGGCATGACGCGCGGAGTCGCGTCCTGCTTATGTCTTTGATGTGAGAATTCGTGCCTATACCTCAAGCGAAACCTTGACCCATCTTCTCGGGCCCCCTGTAATTGAGGAGAGCACATGTCCGACATTCCTGAAGGTCTGAAGTACACAAAAGAACATGAATGGGTGAGAGTCGATGGAGACGAAGTCGTCATCGGTATCACTGATTTTGCTCAGAATGCTCTCACAGATGTTGTGTGGGTCGAGATGGACCCGGATATGGAAGGCTCAACAGTCGCAGAAATGGAGGCTTTCTGTAGTGTGGAATCTGTAAAATCTGTGAGTGAGATTTACGCACCTATTGCTGGAACGATTTCGGCACTAAATCTGGATCTCGAAGATGCCCCTGAAACAATCAACCAATCCCCTTACGAAGATGGGTGGATTGCACGTTTCCGTCCAAACAATATGGCAGATGTCGAAGGTCTCCTTGACGCAGCTGGTTACGCTGCTGTCATCGGAGAGTGAGTTCTGCTGTGGTCGATACCCCTCCGGTTTCAATCTACATTGATGGATCATGTATAGAGAATCGGAACGTGACTGCGGACACTGCTGCCGGTTGGGGTTTTGTCGTCGTAATAGGTGACCGGGGTGTAGGCCGCGGGACAGGTGACCTAATGCACGAATCTTCAGGTCCAGTGATTACTAATCCAAAATCGGATGAATGGTTAGGGGCAGAGGTTGGATCAAACAACACCGGGGAACTATCTGCGATGGTTCATGCCCTTCGATGGATTCTCGTTAATTGTCCAAAGGGTGAAGTTACCATCCGTGCAGATTCAATGTATGCACTTCGGATTACTGACGGATCTTGGTCAGCGAAGGCAAACAAGAAACTGTCTCACCTCTCTCAAGAACTATGGAAAGAAGTCGCACAAGTTGTAGATTTACACAATGCTCACGTCAAAGCACATTCGGGACATCGCTGGAATGAACGAGCCGATCACCTTGCTTACCGCGGTCAGGGAGATGATGATCCTATTCCTCTGCAATTCTGGCGCCCAGGACAGCGATAATCGGTTTAATTCTAGGATGATTTTTCATCTTCCTTGTCTTCTTCATCCTTATCTTTAAGCAAGAAAATCATCGTGTAAAGAGCAATCAAAATCAGGATCAATAGGGGCATCAGGAACCAAATGAATAGGTTTCCTGGGGGGGTATCAGGCCCTGTTAATCCCACCTTACAAGTTGCCAAATCGTCACTCAGAGGATACTCTGCGCTATTTTCTGGATCGGTTCCACATTCCAATTCAAAGTCGTCTTCGTAACCGTCCCCATCCGTATCTGTGATTGGTTCTGGAATCGGAGTAATGTTCCCGACGGAAATCGCATTGGGATCAATCACCTCAATGGTTAGCAGAATAGTAGCTGTTTGACCTGTATCAAGATCTGTTGCTGTGACTGTGAAGATTCTAGCATCGATAGTCTCGGTCGGGATACCTTGGATTGTTCCCTTGTCAAGAACCAAAACACCATTCTGGATTAGACGATTGAACTCTAACCCATCCGGTAATTCGGGTTCTACCGTCCAAGTCTCAACCGTTTGATTGTAAACAGTTGGAATCATTGCAACAACAGATTCGTCGACTGTGAGATTTAGCGTGACTTCTGGATATACCACCTCAAGGACGGCAATGCATGATCCATCATCTTCTGTAGCGGCCGCATTATGATTGAAGGCATCTGGATCTGTACAACCGAAGACCTCGTCGATATCTGGAACTCCGTCTCCATCCGTATCTGTGTAAACGCAGGAATCATCATCCTCAATCGCGATTGGGTCATAATTCTCGGCTAGAGAATCTGTACAGCCCAATGAAGGAAGGACGGTGATGTTCACTGTCGAAACGGATGAACCGCCAGAATTCGTTGCTGTAACCGTGAATGTCATGCGCTCATGTGTGGTATCTGGGATGCCCCAAATTGTACCATTTGTATCTGAGAATTGTAGACCATTGTCTAATTCAGGGCTCACACTGAATCCAATAACGTCTCCACCACTAGAGATTGCCTCGATACTAACCTCTGTAACGTTCGCATACAATACAAACTCCTCTTCGACATACTCGATAATCGGCGGTTCATCCACAACCTCGATTGTAAAGGATACAGATTGTGAGCCGCCACTATTGTTCGCCCAAATTGTGTATGTCTGTTCCTCGGATAGCACCGTCGGTATACCTGAAATTGATCCAGTCTCCTCATTGAAAGTTAGACCCAGAGGTAATTCTGGATGGAGGCCCCATTCGACAACTTCGCCACCGACAATCGTAATGGTAAACGGCGCCATCACCTCATCGATAGTAAGCGTAATCTCAGTGGTTGTGATTGAAGGCGTTGCAGGCACATCGACGATTGTTATGGTGAGTGTTTGTGTCACTGAACCACCTGTGTTGTTTGCCCAGATTGTATAGGACTCTGTGGATTGTGGGGTCGTTGGAGTACCGCTAATCTCACCTGTAACTGAATCCATACTCAGTCCATCTGGTAATGTGGGCTCAATCTCCCAAGACACTACTTCGCCACCATCGCTTGATGGAAGAAGAGGAGACATCGCTTGACCAACGGTCAATGAAAGCGAATTGGAAGGGAGGGTAACATCAGGATTCTCTGCAATAACTGTGAGATCGAAAGTAAACTCAACCGAACCGCCCGAATTATTGGCCCAAACTGTGTACGTTTGCACCGACCAGAGTTCGGTTGGTGTTCCGGATATGATACCGGTGTTCGAATCAAGGTTCACGCCCGAGGGTAGAGTTCCATTGACCTCCCAACTAGTAATCTCACCTGGTCCGGTGATAGATGGGGTTTCAGGAGTCATTACTGTGTTATTTGTGAGAATAATTGAGCCCCCATCATACACAATATTGGTTGGTACTTGGTCAATTACAGCCAGTGTCAAACTGAACGTTCTGTAACCTCCGCTATTGTTCGCCCAAACCGTGTAAGTGGTGGATGGCCAAAGCTCTACAGGAGTGCCATATAGAGAGCCATTGAATGAATTGAAAACAAGACCATTTGGTAATGCCCCACTAATTTGCCAAGTTAGAATCTCGCCAGATCCTGTGAGAGTTGGATTCAGTGGTAAACGAGAATCTGCAGTATTATTCGTCAACACCAATGAGGTGTGATCGTAGTTGATAGTTGGCAATTGATCAACGACGCTTAGGTGAATCTGTATCGAGATTGATCCACCTGTATTGTTTGCCCAGATTGTATAATTCGTCATGGTCCACAGTTCAGTCGGTGTACCCCAGATCGTTCCGTTGTTGGAGCCAAATTCGACTCCTGTCGGCAGGATTCCATCAATCTCCCAAGTTAGAATCTCACCAGGTCCTATGAGAGTGGCTTCTTCGGGAATCATCGCTGTGTTATTGGTAAGAACAATGCTACTGTTCAGGAACGTTAGGCTTGTTGGCACCTGATCGTTGACTGTAATATTCAGAGTTGCGAATACGGAACCACCACTGTTGTTCGCCCAAATCGTATACTGCGCTGTAGGCATCAATTCAGTTGGTGTACCCCATATGGTCTGATTCGAAGAAGTCCATGTGAGTCCAGATGGTAACGTGCCCTCTAACTCCCACGTTACGATTTCTCCAGGTCCGGTTGATATGATGGTAATCGGGGCAATGGCGGTGTTGTTAGTCGCTGTCGTATTCTCTGGGCTGATATTCAAGCCTGGAACCTGATCGTTGACTGTAATATTCAGAGTTGCGAATACGGAACCACCGCTGTTGTTCGCCCAAATCGTATACTGCGCTGTAGGCATCAATTCAGTTGGTGTACCCCATATGGTCTGATTCGAAGAAGTCCATGTGAGTCCAGATGGCAACGTGCCCTCCAACTCCCACGTTACGATTTCTCCGGGTCCAGTCGGTGTAATGATAATCGGGGCAATGGCGGTGTTGTTAGTCGCTGTCGTGTTTTCTGGACTAATGTTCAATCCGGGCACCTGATCTTCAACAGTGATGTTTAGTGTCGCAGATACGGAGCCTCCAGTATTATTCGCCCAGATTGTGTATTGTGAATTAATCATCAATTCAGTTGGTACACCCCAGATAGTTTGGTTTGAAGAAGTGAAAGTAAGCCCAACTGGGAGAGTTCCTTCAAGTTCCCAAGTGATGATTTGGCCAGGACCATTCGATGAAATGACAATTGGGATAATGGCAGAGTTATTCGTCGCAGTCGTGTTTTCTGGACTAATTGTGAGACTCGTTGGAACCTGATCTACGATGACGATGGTTACCGTGGTTGATGTTGAACCACCGCTATTGTTCGCCCATACTGTGAATGTTGTAGATGACATGGTCCCATTCGGCATCCCCATAATAGTACCATTCGAACTCTCAAAGTAGAGTCCCGGTGGCCATTGACTACCATTGATTTCCCAACTAGTGATCTCCCCCGGTCCTGTGAGAATTGGAACTAGAGGGATATCGGAACTCGTAGTGTTCACTATGAGATTCAACGTGTTTGTCGGATAGGATAGAGTAGGCACCTGATCGTTGACTGTAATGTTCAGAGTTGCTGATACTGTTCCTCCTGAGTTGTTCGCCCACACTGTGAACTGAGTCGTAGACATGAGGGCCGTCGGCGTACCCCATATCGATTGATTTGCTGGCGTCCAAGTCAAGCCTGAAGGTAATGTTCCTTCAAGCTCCCAAGTTACTATCTCGCCTGGACCCACTGTAGTGATGGCAATTGTCGTGATTGCGGTGTTGTTCGTTGCTGTCGTATTTTCAGGAGTAATCGTTAGGCTAATCGGTAACTGGTCATTAACTGTGATATTGAGATTCGCTGAGATTGATCCTCCTGAGTTGTTGGCCCAGACTGTGTACTCCTTGACTGTCATCAATTCAGTTGGTGTCCCCCAAATGGTCTGATTTGCTGGCGTCCAAGTCAAGCCTGAAGGTAAAGATCCTTCAAGCTCCCAACTGGTTATTTCACCCAATCCAACGGTTGTGATTACGATTGTTGTGATGGCTGTATTGTTTGTTGCCGTCGTGTTCTCTGGACTGATGTTCAGTCCAGGTAACTGATCGTTAACGGTG
>CESM01050341.1_pt1 | contig 26705 bp, 16 predicted proteins | sample 361421 | NCBI WGS metagenome assembly CESM01 (sample SAMEA2622219, study PRJEB7988) | marine metagenome | isolation source: saline water (ENVO:00002010), including | reverse complement strand
TAAAACAGAAAAAGAGTTAGGAGGTATACCAAATACATCAGAAGACGTAAAACAATCACATGCATCTGCAATAGAGTCTTATATTGAAAAGCATATTGGTTTAGATTTGTCGGGCGCTTATCGAGAGCCTTCTGAGATGGGCAGCATGTATTTTACTAGGACCTTAGATGAGTGGGCACGGTTTGATATTAGTAACAGGACTAAGTTTGATGCTAGTATCAGCTCTGGTTTAGCAATAATGGCGAACCAGAAAAACCTATATTTACCGGAACAAAAACAAAACAAAATAAATCTTAACTTTGCTAGATATTCCAATAATGGAAATTACAGTGAATTAATCAAATAGATGGAAGACGTAAAAATTAATATTTCATCTGTAGGTTTTCCAAGTCAGTTTGTATCAGACTCAGAAAAAGCAACCAAAGAATTTGGTTTACAGATAGGACAAGCTATACAATATGAATGGTTTCGAAAAGATTCAAATGGCTGTAGATACTATAGTCAGTGGAGAGACTTTAATAGATTAAGACTTTACGCAAGAGGAGAACAGTCAATAGCTAAATATAAAAACGAATTAGCAGTTGATGGTGACTTGTCTTATCTTAATCTTGATTGGACTCCTGTTCCTATTCTACCAAAATTTGTTGATGTCGTAGTTAATGGTATGCAGGACCGGTTGTTCAAAGTCAAAGCGTATGCTCAGGACGCATTATCACAAGCCAAAAGAAGTAAGTATCAAGATATGATTGAAGGTCAAATGGCCGCAAAAGATATTTTGAATACGGTACAACAGAACACCGGCTTCGATCCTTTTATAATGAATCCCGATGACTTACCGTCTAGTGATGAAGAGCTTTCTCTTTATATGAATTTAAATTATAAACCTGCTATAGAGATAGCGGAAGAAGAGGCAATAGATACAATGTTTGCCGAAAACCATTATGAGGATATTAGAAAAAGAATAGATTATGATCAAATGGTAGTTGGCCTTGGCATAGCCAAGCATGAATTTTTACCTGGGGCTGGCGTAAAAGTTTCGTATGTAGATCCTGCTAACGTTGTTTATAGTTATACAGAAGATCCCTTTTTTAAAGATTGTTTTTATTGGGGTGAAATTAAAACAGTTTCTATAACAGAATTAAATAAAATAGACACTAGCTTAACAACGGAAGACCTTGAAAAGATATCTCAATATAGTCAAAGCTGGTATGACTATTTCAATACCGCACAGTATTACGAGAATGATATATTTTATCGTGACACCTGTACCCTGCTTTACTTTAATTATAAGACCACCAAAAAAATGGTCTATAAGAAAAAGGTAAATGACAACGGAACCTCCCGTATGATCGAAAAGGATGATACTTTTAATCCGCCTGATGAAATGCTTGAGGACGGAAAGTTTGAAAAGATAGAAAAAACAATTGATGTTTGGTATGATGGCGTTATGGTCATGGGTACTAATATTATTCTCAAGTGGGAGTTAGCAAAGAATATGGTGCGTCCCAAGTCTTCATCTCAGCATGCAATGCCTAATTATGTGGCTGCTGCTCCTCGTATGTATAAAGGTGTTATTGAGTCACTAGTAAGAAGAATGATTCCTTTTGCTGACCTAATACAAATGACTCATTTAAAACTACAGCAAGTTATTGCAAGAGTTGTGCCTGATGGTGTGTACATAGATGCTGATGGTTTAAATGAAGTAGACCTTGGAACTGGTGCGGCATATAATCCAGAAGATGCACTAAGACTTTATTTTCAAACTGGTAGTGTGATTGGCAGAAGCTATACCCAAGAAGGTGAATACAATCAAGGTAAAGTCCCTATACAACAGCTAACTAGTAACTCTGGAGCTTCAAAGACTCAAATGTTGATAGCTAATTACAATCATTACTTAGACATGATAAGGTCGGTAACAGGATTAAATGAGGCACGAGATGGGTCAACACCTAACTCAGACGCACTAGTGGGAGTTCAAAAATTAGCAGCGCTTAGCTCAAATACAGCTACCCGTCATATATTAGACGGAAGTCTTTACATATATCGTACTTTGGCGGAAGCCTTAACGTATAGGGTGGCTGATATTTTAGAATACGCAGATTTTAAAGAAGACTTTGTAAATAAAATAGGAAAATACAATGTTAGTATTTTGGGAGAGATATCGGATTTATATATTTATGACTTTGGCGTATTTATAGAGTTATCTCCTGATGAAGAACAAAAAGCTATGCTTGAGCAAAACATTCAAATGGCTTTATCAAAAGGTGACATTAACTTAGAAGATGCTATAGATATAAGAGAGATTAAAAATCTTAAGTTAGCAAATCAATTACTTAAAGTTAAACGTAAATCAAAACAAGAGCAAGACGAACAAAGAGAGATGCAGAAGCAAGCAATGATTTCTCAGCAGCAACTTAAATCTCAAGAGTTGGCTGCACAAGTCGCCATACAAAAAATAGAACTCGAAACTCAAGGAAAGTTAAAGTATAAGCAAGGGGAGATGCAACTAGAAATAGAGCGTAATAAAGTTGAAGCCCAGCTTAAAAGCCAATTAATGGAGCAAGAGTTTAATTATAATCTGCAGTTACGCAATATGGACGGCATGGCCCTTTCTAATCGCGAACAATCAAGAGAAAACGCAAAAAGCGAAAGAATTAGTCAGCAGAATACTGAGCAGTCCAAATTAATAAACCAAAGAAAAAATAATCTTCCTCCTTTAAATTTTGAATCAAATGAAGACAGTTTGGATGGTTTTGACCTAGCTGAGTTTGAGCCTAGATAGTGCTTAAATCGTATATATATATTATATAACTTTGTAATTAATAAAATCAAATCTAAATCTAATGGAAATTAAAGTAAGAGAGTTGACTGGTGTTGAAGAAAAGTCAGTGCAAGAGGTAGAACAAGAGTTGCTTGATAAGCATGAGGCTCAACAAGAGTTAAAGTTTGAAGAAGTCGCAGAGGACAAGTCAAGCGCAGATGAAAAAAGTGATTCGACAGAAAAAGTTGAAGAGCAAGTAGAAGATGTAGAAACAACTAACGTTGACGCACCTTCAGAAGAAATTAAAGAATCTAAGGAGTTATCCGAAGAAGAAGTTCTTTCATATATTGGAAATAGATACGGTAAGGAAATCAATTCTATTGATGAATTGGTTACCGCAAGAGAACAGGCTCCTGAAATGCCTGAAGATGTTGCGGCTTACTTTAAGTATAAAAAAGAAACAGGAAGAAGCATTGAAGACTTTGTAAAGTTACAAAGAGATTACTCTGATGTTAATCCTGATACTTTGGTAAGAGAATATTTGACAATTACTGAAGAAGGTTTAGATCCTGAAGACATAGATTCCTTGATGGAAGATTATGAATACGATGAGGATATAGATGATGATTCAGCAATTAAAAAAATTAAATTATCAAAGAAAAAGATTACTGCTAAAGCTAAAAAGTATTTTAAGGAACAGCAAGAACAATACAAGTTGCCTCTTGAGTCAAGAGAAAACCAGTTCGCTGAGACTGAAGAATATAATGCTTATAAGCAGTATGTTAATACGGCTCAAAGTCAACAGGAAGAGGCTAAACGCAAAAGCGAATGGTTTGTCAAAAAAAGCGACGAAATATTCAACAATGAATTTAAAGGTTTTAAGTTCAATTTAGATCAAAGCGAATTATTCTTTACACCTGGTAATGCTTCTGAATTAAAAAAAGCTCAAGAAACACCAATGAATTTTGTAAATAAATTTATTGACGATCAAGGTCTTTTACAAGATGCAGAAGGGTACCACCGATCTTTAGCTATTGCAATGAATCCCGAAAAATTTGCTCAGTTTTTTTATGAGCAAGGTAAATCAAGTGCAACAGAAAATGTAATGCGTAAGACTAAAAATATTGATATGTCTGAACGCTCAACACCTGAAGCAGTTGCTAAATCTGGGTTTCAAGTTAAATCAGTATCATCGCCTTCAAGCAATGGGCTGAGAATTAAAAGTGTAAAACGAACTTAATTATTAATTAAAAATTTATTATCATGGCAGGACAAGTCAAAAGTACCCCTACCTTTGCGCTAACGCCCAGTTCAGAGAGAACTCCGACAGCGCAAAATTATCTAACCAATGCAGATTTTGATTGGTTAAATCAATATTTACCTGACACTTACGAAAAAGAATTTGAGCGTTACGGTAACAGAACTATCTCATCTTTCCTACGTATGGTGGGTGCTGAGATGCCTACTAACTCTGACTTAATCAAATGGGCAGAGCAAGGTAGACTACATACTAAATACACTAATGTTGGATCAGCAGGAGCTGGTGCGGCTGACCAAGTTGTATTTCAAGTTAATGATGTACTAGATCCTACAGCTGCAGAGCAAGTTATTAGAGTTGGACAGACAGTAGTTGTTGTACAAAACGATGGCTCAGGTTCAAATAAAGCTGTAGTAAGTGCGGTTAATAATGCTGGCGGTGGAAGAGGACAGTTTACTGCTGACTTCTACGAAGCTGGAGGTTTAGTAACTGCTGGTACAGGTGTTGGTAATGCCGACGTAACTGTATTCATCTATGGATCTGAATTTAAAAAAGGTACTGCTGGAATGGCTGGATCTCTTGAATCAAATGATTTCATCTTTGACAACAAGCCTATTATTATCAAAGATACTTACAATGTATCTGGATCTGATATGGCTCAAATTGGATGGATTGAGATTACAACTGAAGATGGTGGAACAGGATACCTATGGTATCTTAAATCTGAGCATGAAACAAGACTTAGATTTGACGATTATCTAGAAACAGCAATGATTGAAGCTGTACCCGCTGAGACAAACTCAGGTGCTGCTGCCATTCTTGGTAGTGCAGGTGGTGCTGCTGATCCTGGAGCTGGATCTGATGGTATTTTCTATGCTGTACAACAAAGAGGTAATATCTGGGACGGTGGAAACCCAACAGTGTTAGCTGACTTTGATAATGTGATTAGTCGTCTAGACAAGCAAGGAGCAATTGAAGAAAACGTATTATTTGTTGACAGACAATTTGCTTTTGATATTGATGATATGTTAGCCGCTCAAAACGCTTATGGCGCTGGTGGGACTTCATATGGTCTTTTTGACAATGACGAAGAGATGGCGTTAAACTTAGGATTCTCAGGTTTTAGAAGAGGTTATGACTTCTATAAGACTGACTGGAAATACCTAAATGACCCAACTATGAGAGGTGGACTTCCAACTGGAGCAGGATCAGGACGTGTAAACGGACTACTTGTACCCGCTGGATCAACTAGTGTTTATGACCAAATCCTTGGTAAAAACGCTAAGAGACCTTTCCTACATGTTAGATACAGAGCTTCAGAAACTGAAGACAGACGTTACAAAACTTGGATTACTGGTTCAGCTGGTGGTGCAAGAACAAGTGATGTTGATAACATGCAAGTAAACTTCTTGTCTGAGAGAGCTGTTTGTACTTTAGGTGCTAACAACTTCTTTATCTTCCAAGAATAGTACACTACTTTAATGGGGGCGTAACAGCCCCCATTATTTTTATTATAAACTTTAAATCTAATCAAATGAATACTAGTACAAAATACGTAGATAAAATCTACAAGCTTACAAGAGAAACAGCACCTTTATCCTTAATCTTAGCGTCAAGACATACACAGAGATTCCCTCTACTGTGGTTTGATGAAGAAACAGGATCCAACAAAGCATTAAGGTATGCTAGAAATCAGAACTCACCTTTTCAAGAAGAACAAGATGATAATGCTATTTTAGAGCCTATTGTTTTTGAAAATGGATTTTTAACGGTTCCTAAAAATAATCAAGTACTTCAGAAGTTTTTAGAATACCACCCTGGTAAGGGGCGTGTATATGTTGAGGTGGACAAAGCTAAAGATGCTGCACAAGTTGTAGAAGAGTTAAACGCTGAAGTTGATGCGCTTATTGAAGCTAGACAGCTTAGTGTAGATCAGGTAGAAAATATAGCTAGGGTTATATTTCAAATAGATATAACAACAGTAACAACAGCGGAGCTAAGACGAGATATATTAGTCTTTGCTAAAAATCAACCACAAGATTTTTTACTTTTATTAAAAGATCCAGCTTTAAAACTAAATTCTAAAATACAGTTATTCTTTGACAAAAAGTTACTTCAATTTAGAAATAGCAATAAAGAGGTTTGGTTTAATACGCCATCCAATAAAAAGAAAATGTTAAACGTTCCTTATAAAGAAGATCCCTACTATATAATTGCATCCCATTTTCAATCGGATGAGGGATTGGAGGCGTTAAAGCATTTATCGAGCCTGTCTAAGAACGTATAATTTCTACGTTTTTAATTTTTGTATATTTGTTTTTTGTTTAACCCATAAAATTTTTAACATGGCAAAATATATTACATTCGATACAGCAAGTGACGGAAATGTACACCTTGCAACAGATGGCATTCTTTATGCAGAAACTACAAGTTCAACTGCAGGAACAATCTTTTTAAAAGGCGGTAGCCACAAATTTACTGTTACTGGAACAGGTTTAACTTCAGGTTTTGCAGCAAATGTAAATGCAGCTTTAGTTCAAGCGGCTCAAACATCTTGGACTAATGCAGCAATTCCTGTAAGTACTTCAGGTGGGCTTTTAGTATTTACAAGCGTAGCTGTAGCTACTATTTAACATTACCTTTTTATTAGGTATTAGAGAGAGGTCAAGAAAAATTGACCTCTTTTTTTTTTACTTATCTTTGTAAAAAGACTACTAATGATAAATTCTGTAAGAAATACAGTTTTAGCAATAATCAACAAAAACAATTACGGTTATTTATCACCTAATGATTTTAATTTATTTGCTAAACAAGCGCAACTAGATTTATTTGATGAATATTTTTTCCAGTACAATCAACAGATTAACGAAGAAAATGCAAGGTTATCAGGGACAGGATATGCAGATATTAAAAAAAGTTATCAAGAGGTAATTGACTCTTTTTCTGTTACTAGTAATTTAACTCGAAATACGTCTAATATATATTTTATGCCCTCTGCGGCAACTACTGGATCTGATTACTATTTAATAAATCAAGTCCGTTGTTCTAGCGGCGGTGTTTTTAAAGGCATAGCTGAATTAGTTTCTAATAGTAAAATAACATCCCTTAACGCTTCTAACCTAACCGCTCCGTCTGTTATGTTTCCAGCCTACACTCAAGAGGGCGCGTCTATAACGATATATCCATCCACATTTAATGGAGCAACTGATGTTGCCGCACAATATATAAGATATCCTAAAGACCCTAAATGGACTTATCAAACTATTTCAAACGGGGATCCTTTATTTGATCAGAGTCAACCAGATTTTCAAGATTTTGAGTTGCCTTTAGATGACGAAAATGACCTAGTGTCTAAAATATTGCAGTACGCAGGTATCTCTATACGAGAAGGTGATGTGTTTAAGTTTGGGCAAGTTGAGGAACAAATGCAAAATCAAGAACAATAATTATGGCATACATAGATCAGAAAAAATATTATACTAACGATGGAGCTACCCCAACAGATTTAAACTGGGGATCATATCAATACGTGAGCTTAAGTGATATTGTAAACAATTTTTTATTGATGTATAACGGAAACCATTCCTTGATAAATAACGTCAATAGATATAAAATATTGTTTCACGCAAAAAGGGGCATACAAGAGTTAAACTATGATGCTTTTAAAGAGATAAAATCTCTAGAGTTAACTGTTTACTCAGATTTACGTTTTATTCTCCCATCGGATTATGTTAATTGGATACGTATTTCTTTATTTAAAAACAATACTATAAGGCCTTTGCTTGAGAATATTCAAGTTCAATCAGCGTTATCATATGTACAAACAGCAACATCTACTTTTACTTACGATTCTGATGACAACGTCAACACCCAAACATCAAGTTTAGATACCGCTAGAACTGATGGGTCTTTAAATAGTATTTACTTAAATCAAGCAAATCTTGATCAAGATAATAATCCGCCTTATAATGAGGATTTTTACGATACGCACATAGGCGCTCGATATGGACTTAATACAGAGACGGCCAACATGAACCCTACCTTTACAATAGATAAGAAGGCAGGAGTCATTAATTTTGACTCTACTATGGCAAATGAGCAGTGTATATTGGAATACATATCTGACGGAATGGAGGGAGGAGATGATTCTTTAATTACAGTAAATAAATTATTTGAAGATTATATCTACGCATATATTAAATATTCTCTATTAAACGGCAAGTTTGGAGTGCAAGAATATATTGTTAATAGAGCAAGAAAAGATAAAACCGCACTACTTCGTAATGCAAAAATACGCTTGAGCAATATACACCCTGGTAGACTCCTAATGAATATGAGGGGAGAAAATAAGTGGATAAAATAACATGGGACGGACACAACGGAATTTTATTGCAGGCCGTATGAATAAAAGCCTTGATGAAAGGCTTATACCAAATGGCGAATATGAAGACGCACTTAATGTTAGGTTGGGCTCCACGGAAGCTTCTGAAATTGGATCAGTAGAAAACGCCAAAGGAAACACACTTCTTACTAATTTATTTTTTTTAGATCAAGAGCCTTTGAGTAGTAGCGCTCGGTGTATTGGAGCCTTAGAGGACAGCGCTAACGAGACCATCTACTGGTTTGTTCACGACCCTGCTTTTACTTTATCCGACACCGGAAAGTGCGATATGATTTGTTCATTTAATACTGTAACTACTGCTGTAACCTATCACGTAGTAAGTACTGATGACGGTGGAGGAACTTTAACAACATTAAACTTTAACCCTGGTTTTTTAATTACAGGTATAACTAGGGTAGGGGATTTTTTATATTTTACAGATAACTATAATCCCCCTAGGTTTATAAATATTAAAAATAGTTATGCTGAACCTTTATTAAATGGTACTTCGCCAAATTAACTTATACCCTATTATAAACTATGGCTGCATATATTGATCAATTTTCTGCTGAGTCTTTACTTGTTATAAAGAAGCCGCCTATAACAGCGCCTACTGTTGTTCCTTTTAAAGCAGCCAGTGAGAATAATTTTTTAGAAGATAGGTTTGTATGCTTTGCTTACAGATATCAATATGCAGACGGCGAATACTCAGCCACATCTCAATTTAGCGCACCAGCTTTCACGACGTCAAGTTTTAATTTTAGTTTAGAAAGTTATCTTAATGAGGGAATGTTAAACTCCTCTAATGCAGCCTCAATTACATTTAATACTGGAAGCTCTTTGGTAAAAGGAATTGAGTTGTTGTATAAAGAATTTAACGATCCCACAATTAAAGTAATTGAAAGCATAAATAAGCTTTTTAATGGATTGGGTAACAATGAAACATTTACATATATTTTTGACAGCCAAAAAATCTTTACGGTATTACCAGAGTATGAGATATTAAGATTGTATGATAATGTTCCGTTGCTTGCCCAAGCACAAACTTTAATGGGAAATAGAATAATTTATGGAAATTATGTTGATGGTAATAATTTAGTAGATCGCTTTAACGCACCAATACAATTAAACTATAGTACATCACTTCAAACTTCCACAATTAACACTCAAGATATATCAGCTATAACAGCAAATGGAGGATATAATTTCGGGGGTTATATTGTTATTTCAGATAGTGACGTGACTATAGAATTAGATCCAACACTGTTAGTAGCAGGTTCCTCTTTGACTTTTGTGCTGCCATTCGAACACGCTAGCTTTCAAGGTCAAACACCCTTTCCTTCCGAAACCACAACACAACAAGAGTTTAGTTTTGTTTATGTTTTGCCACAAGACTTCTCTTCCGTTCATGAACTTGCGCAAAGTGCCGACTTTGTCGCAAAGGTCGGATCATCTACTAACATACAGACTGTAGCAAATTCTTGTAATGGTGTTACTTACACTGATGTTTTAAATTGCACTATTCCAAACCAATTAGATAGTTATTTCAAAAAAGCCAGTGGTATTGCAGCAGCAGACGAGCCGATTCAAATATTTAGCGCACCCAACAGCAACTTTTTAGGTTTACAGCTTATAGCAATGCAGTTTGTAGACAGTTTGAGTTCACCGACACAAACATTTTATGAATATTATAGATTTACAACAGCTGAAGTAACTTATTCAAGCTCGGTAAATAACTATTCTTTGCACAGTAATCGTGGCTATGAAATTGGAATAGTTTACATGGACGAATTTAATAGAGCAAGCACGGCACTTGTCAGCTCTCTTAACACTGTCCACGTATCATGTGGCGATTCAGTTACTCAAAATAGCATCCAAGTTACAATACCCGGAGGTACAACGACTCCGCCCCAAATAGCACCGAAGTGGGCGACAAGATATAAATTCGTTATTAAGCCAGACAAAACTGATTACAATACCATATACACTAACGTTTACTTCCAGGATCCGGACAGTAATTTTGTATATTTTTTGTTAGAAGGAGAAAATGCAAACAAAGTGCAAGAGGGGGATCGCCTAATAGTTAAAAGAGATTCTGTTAGCGCATTGTCAGAATGTGCGTATACAACTGTTTTGGAAAAAGAAAGTCAGTCCTCTCAGTTCTTAGAGATTGATAATCCTTTAGATCCAACCAAAAAAATACCTGTACCATCAGGTGTTTACATGAAGTTGTTTCCAAGCAACTTTTCTACCACCAACTCTACTGAGCTAGGCGGTAACTTTGTTTCTTATCCTGAAGCTGCTGTCACAGCCTCGGATAATGATCGATATCCTGTTGCTAATTTTCCTGTAACAGTTCCTAATCCTGCAGGTTCTGGAGCTACAGCTAATGCGGACTATACTTTGCCCGAAGGAAGTGTGGTTAAAATTAAATATAACCAACTTAGGCCAGGAACAAGTTATACCGTAGAACGCCATTTTTATGAATATGAAGATGAAATAGTTGCAACAGCCACTTATGCTAACTTTAAAGCTTTTTTTGAGGGAGAAAATGTTATTGACAGAATTAACGCCAACGGAGTTTCCTGCAATTCTTGGCCTCCGTACCCATTATCAGCCGGTAGAGATGTGGCATGTCGAGAGGAAGATACGACCAATGTATACACAAGCTCAAACTTTCAGTCTACTTCAAATCCAGCAAACATATTACGTGGAAAAGGAAATGCCCAAATCGACACTGCAATGTTTGTCAATTACTGGAAGTTTGCTGAAAATACAGCTACCGGAGAGACATTTTTAATGGCGACGGGAACTCGTGCGGCTGCTGGATCATCCTCTGGTAACGATTCCACCGTTAGACTTCAGATAGAGGTTGTTAGACAGGAGACCAGTATTGTGTTTGAAACAGAGCCACAAGATGCTTTACCCGACGTTTGGTATGAAAATGATTTATCATTTTCGATTGATTCTCAAGGTCAACACTCAGGCGATGTTCAAAACCAAACTATAAACTTTCAAAATTCTGTTCAGCCGATTACACCACAAGATGCAATAGTAAATACGGGATTCTCTAACTGTATTACTTTTGGAAATGGAGTCGAAAGTTATAAGATAAGAGATTCAATTACAGGTAAAGAAATAAATTTTGGAAATAGAGTAAGTACTACTTCCGCGCAGATATATAAAAGGGCTCACAGGTTTGCCGATTTAACTTATAGCGGTGTCTTTAATGATGAGTCTAATGTAAACAAGCTGAATGAGTTTAACCTAGGATTATTAAACTTTAAGAACCTAGAAGATCTTTACGGGCCAATACAAAGACTGCATTCTAGACGAACAGATATTTTAACATTTCAAGAAGATAAAATATCCTATGTCCTTCAGGGTAAAGATATACTTACGGACGCTGGAGGCGGAGGAGCTTTAACGTCTGTCCCTGAGGTATTAGGAAAACAGGTAGCAAGGAGTGAAGAGTATGGTATAAGTAACAATCCTGAAAGCTTTGCGACATTTGGGCCGGATAAATACTTTACGGACACCAAAAGAGGGGCTGTGTTACGTCTTAGAGGGGGTGATGCTGGCGCTGAAAGCCTGACTGTTATATCAGAAGCAGGTATGCGATCTTGGTTTAGAGATTTTTTTATTGACACCATTGGGAATCAAAAGCTAGGTGGTTATGATCCCTACATGAATGAGTATGTGTTAGCAACCAACGGGGAGCAAGTTGTTAGTTTCACAAATTGTTTACCTTGCGGCACAACTGAAAATGTACTGGTTAATCCTGGGGAAGAAACTATTTATTGTGTTAATGTTACGCAAGAAATAGGAACGGTATCTGTTGATTATGTTATACCTAATGCTGATGAGAGCCCGATTATATCTGAAGCAAATACGCCTAGTAGTGGTACAGGGTTACAAGATGTGGTTACAGAACAGGGTCTTGAGCTTGTAACGGAAAAAACAAGTTCAGGTGTAGGTTATGTAATTGAAGCAATCTACAATAACATTACATATACCACCGGTTTAGTTTTTGTCAGCGGAACATTAAGCCTTAATAAAAACAATGTTGATGCCAAAGAGGTTACTATTAAAGTAACAACAACTTCTATTACGCCTGACACCATTCAGATAACAACCTCTTGTCCAATACAAAACATTTTGAATGTATACAACATTTCTATAACAAGTAACAATGAAGCGGGTCAGTTTATACACAATCAATACTCTTGGACCGATGGTATAACTTTCTCTCCGCTTCACTCAAATCAAATAACCTTCTCGTCCGACACCTCAGAAAATCCTATAGTTTCCCAATATACAAGCGTTTCAGGACCTATAGGTGGAGGAGTAGCACCGAATGATGGAGCTACGGTAAATATTATAAGCAATAGACTAGCAACCGATGATTACGTTTTTGATAGTACTAAAAATGAATTTAGGTATTTAAGGTCTTCTACAACTTATGCTAACAATTCCAATGAGATATTGACTCTGTTAAGCAATTCGTTATTGGCCAGCCCAATCACAACAGATGGTGACAAGAATTATGCTCAGTTTACAATGCCTTCTAATACCGGAGATAACTTGTATTTGATATGGGATTACAGAAAACCAACCCAAACATTATTAAATTATGACGCTACATCGGCAAGAAACGCTTGCTGTGGTTCAGTTCCAGTCGGTCCGGTTATACCTTGTAACACTGCAACAGGCTACAGTGGAGGAGAAGCTTTCCCAACAATTCAAGTGATTGAATTAGGAGCGACAACTGGGGTGGTAACATTGACATTTGCTGCAGGAAGCGTACCTGATAAATTTATAATAGAGTTTGATGGATCGGAAGTTATAAATACAGGATACAGAGGTGACGCATCCGAACAGGGAGCTCTCAATAGCGCATTAGCTGCAAGAGGATTGTCTCCCGAAACAATAGCCGGAACGGGAAGTGGCACAGCTACATTTACAAAAAGTACCTCTACCACAACGGCAACTTTAAAAGTATTTGGACCTTTGCCTGGAACATCTTGGCAAGTAACAGTATCATGCCCAGTATAAAATAAATTAATTATGGCAGTAGGAACATATTTTTTTGACACCGCAACTTTTGCAAATGCTACTACAGTATTTACTGATGAAAATCTTACCCAAATAGCTCCTGATGGGTATTATTCGGATGACATAATAGCTAGACAACAGATAAGTGGTCTTTTACAAGCTGCGGAAACCTGTAACTGTGGGTCTTCACCCACTCCAACACCTACGCCTACACCTACGGTAACGGCAACCCCAGTGCCCACTCCAACACCTACGCCATTTCCAACCCCAACCCCTGGGCCAACTTCTGCACCGACGCCGACGCCTACATCTCCCCCTACGCCGACGCCTACACCAACACCTACGGTTGCAGGATTTTATTATAGACTAGAACCGTGTGCTCCCTGTGCTATTGATGCTGGATACATATTCGCATTAACAGCACCAACTAATAACCAAAGATATTTAGAAGCGCAAACTGGATGCTATTATGTTTATGAAACGAATGCAAGTTATCCCCCTTTAGTATCTGTTAGTCCTAGTTTAATAATAAGCCCTGCTGAACTTTCTGGGGATACCGGATGTCCACCAGTGGCTACGGGATTACCAGTAAACAACTACATAGTTTCTGAGTGTGGAACAAATGTGAGAAGTATATTTTCTTCTACTGAAACCTTTAGTAATTTCACTAGACTAACAGATTCATCATCTTTTTATCAAGTATTGGGTACAAGTAATGATTCTACTTTATTTCCTACTATAACAGGTTTACAGTGTGTTGATTCAGACGGAAGGCTATCATCGGACTCAAGCTTTACCGGATGTGCAAGTAACTGTCCTGATAATCAAACATACTTGAATCTATACAGGTGTAATACTCCCCTTGCAGATCCGGGCGTAGAAATTACAATGAATACAGCTCAATATTGGCAGTCTAGAGGTTATGCCGAAGGGGATGTTTATTACGTGCCCAGCACACAAAGATGTTATACTATTGGCCCAGAAAGAACAGGGACTTCAGGGGCAACTCAAGTCAATATAAGCGGCTCCACCTTTGTACAAAGCTGTTATCAGTGTACTAATATGGAAGGTCCAGATTCAGGATTAGATCAAGAACAGAGTTTTATAAATTTTGATGACCGGCCTTTTTAAATTAAATTAAATGAAATCAAATGGAATCTATTTTTATTCAAATTGCGAGTTATCGCGACCCAGAGCTAATACACACAATTGATGATTTATTAGCTAACGCAAGTAATCCAGATGCTTTAACCATATGCATTGCACATCAGCACAGCGACAAAGATCAGTGGGATACTTTAGAAAAGTATGCTGATGATGGAAGGTTTATTATTATTGACATACCCCATACTGAATCCCAAGGAGCGTGTTGGGCAAGAAATCAAATACAGCAACACTACGACGGGCAAAAATATACCCTCCAGTTAGACTCACACCATAGATTTGTAAAAGGTTGGGATCGAGAATGTATAAAAATGCTCAAAAAACTACAGAAAAAAGGCCACAAAAAACCTTTGCTCACAAGTTATATTCCTTCATACAATCCACAAAATGATCCAAAGGATAGACATAAGCTACCTTGGGGTATGGCTTTTGACAAATTTACTCCCGAAGGAATAGTTTTTTTTAAACCTTATTATATTGAAGATGCGCCTCAAGAACCAATCTTAGCTCGGTTTTATTCCGCACACTTTGCTTTTACGGTAGGCGATTTTTGTAAAGAAGTACAGCATGATCCTTTGCTTTATTTTCATGGGGAAGAAATAACTATAGCAGTCAGGGCATTTACCCATGGTTATGATTTGTTTCATCCCCACAAGATAATTGCTTGGCATGAGTATACTAGAAATGGCAGGACTAAGCACTGGGACGATGACAATACCTGGGGCGATAAAAACACTAGGGCTCACCATCGCACTAGGACTTTACTTGGGGTTGATGGCGCTGTTTGTTCACCGTGCAACAAAAATAGTTTTAAGGGGTATAACGTAGGAGAAGAAAGAGCAATAGAAGATTATGAGGTATATGCTGGAATACGATTTAAAGATAGAACGATAACTGAGTCATGCAAAAACAACTTACTTCCGCCAGGAAATACAATGGAAAAATATCTTCCTTCATTTAATTACACTATTAATTTTGACCGCAAGGTTTTTAAAGAAAATGATTATCAATTTGCGGCTGTAATATTTACTGATAAAAACCATAAAGAAATATTCAGAAAAGATTATGAAAACTTTCAACACATACTACCCTCCTCTACAATATCCATAAAAGAAAACATTACTTTACCTAGCCATTGGGTTGTCTGGGCATACTCTAAGTCTAAGGGGTGGGCAGAAAGGATAGACGGGGCTTTATAAAAAACATAAAAAATAAAATCGTAATTTTGTTAACATGGCTGACGTTAGATATTGTGGTGATCAAATAACCACTGGGGAAGATATAGGACAATTTTACGAAGGCGGAGGTGGAACTTATTTAATTGGAGGCAGAACCTCTGTAAGTATACCTGCTCCCCTTACATTCCAAGGCAACGCAAGGCCATTTATTTTTGCCCAGTGGGAAGGGGGAGCTCACACGCCTAACACCCAACCAGGTTTTATTAGGGCAATGGGTGTAATAATAAATTCTTCTGGTGAGGAAATAGCCAGATTTTATCCCGACACCCGATCCGCCGTAGCGACGCAATATGAATTAACCTCTTTTGTTTTTGCCCCTGACCTTGAGGGAGTAACTATAGCCGAAGGGTCATATGACATTATAACCTTTGCGGTACAAACTGAAGCAGGAAATGCCGAAGGTTCGGCTTATATATGCTTACGCGGAATACAGCAAGCCACCCCCACGCCTGTTCCCACTGCTACGTTTGTTCCCACTCCTGCGCCTACAGCAACGCCTGTTCCTACACCAACGCCTACTCCGGTAATTACAGCCACTCCAGTTCCCACGCCAATACCAACTAACCCTGTTCCAGACCCTATAATTCCATTAGGGCCACAGTATACCTTGACCTATAGTGAAAATTCAAAAGGATGGCCTTCATTTTACTCATACAATCCTGATTATATGGTTGGCATGAATAATTTCTTTTACAGCTTTAATGAAGGGAATTTATACAGACACAACACCAATGTATTAAGAAACAACTTTTACGGAAAGCAATATAATTCAACTGTTACAAGTGTAATAAATGAACTGCCAATAGTCACTAAGCTTTTTAAAACTATAAACTTGCAGTCCGACGAGCCTTGGACCGTAACATTACGCACTGACATACAGGGCGGTGGATTTATAAGCAATGAGTGGTTTGAGCTCAAAGAAGGCTCGTGGTATGCAGATATAAAAAACACAACGCAAGCTCCAACATTAATATCAAATTTTGCATCTAGAGCCATTAATGGAATTGGTAGGGCTAGTGCTTACAGTGGTTTGGCATCGGCAAGACAGTTTGATTTCTTGTCAAGCCCAACTATTAATATAGGCTCGATACTTAGTGTAGGAGATTTTTTATACACTAATAATGAATTTACAAATACCCCTGAACTAGCGGGAAGGGTTACCCAAATTAATATTGATCTGACTCAAAACATTAATAATATAATAATTGATGCCACAGTTTCAGGCGCTGAAGATCCATCGATAGGAAACCCTTACGTAATAGGAGTAAAAAATAATACGGCTGAGTCTTATGGTTTGTTAGGCCACTTTTGTAGATTCCAAATAGAAAATACAGGACCGTCGCCTACTGAACTGTTTGCCGTGCAAGCTGAGATCCTGAAAAGCTATCCATAAAAAATAGTATCTTTGTTTGTGTATGGAGTTTGATATACGAAAACTAAATTCCACTGACTATGACGAAGTATTAGTTGGTTGGTGGAAGGACTGGGGATGGGAGCCTCCAGCCAAAGACTTTCTGCCAGATGACGGTGAAGGAGGGTTTTTAGTGTTAGACGAAGACATTCCTGTATGTGCAGGATTTATATATGTAACAAATTCAAAAGTAGCTTGGGTGGATTGGATTATATCAAATAAAAATTACGACAGCAAGAAGAAAAAGCATAGCGCTGTAAACCTATTAGTTGACACTTTAACTAATCTAGCTAAGAACTCAGGAAAAAAATATTCATATGCGCTTATAAAACATAAGGGTTTGATGGGAACATATGAGAAGCTTGGATATATCAAAGCAGACAATTACACACAAGAAATGATTAAAGTATTATAGTATGGCAGCATTTACAACAATAGCAGCATTAGCAACGTCCGCGGCATCAACGGTGGGGAGTTTTGTCCAGGCTGGAAAACAAAGAGAAAGACAAAAGCAAGCTGAGATAGACGCTCAAGAATCAATGGACGCAGCCAAAGCTAGATTGGAGGTCAATTATATGAAGGGCAGATCAATTCAAAAAGAGGCATACGAGAGGGCTAGAGAGGCGGGCCTGGCTGGCGCTAGCCAAGTAGTTCAAGCTGCTAGAGAGGGTGACCCAAGGGGTGCGGTAGTTGGTGCTGGTAGAGCGGCTGTATTAAATGAAGCGGCTCAAGCGCAAGCACGAACAGACATGGCTCAAGATCTTCAGAACCTTGAAACTGCAGCACTAAAAGAGGAGTCTAGACTCCGCGATGCTAGGGCCAATTTAGATTTAGCTGAAGTTGCAGGACAACAGCAGATTGCCGCTGACGCCAGAGCAGCCGAGCAAGCCGCTAATATGGCAGCCGTCGGCGGATTAGTAAATCTAGGTACACAGGCAATGAAGCTTCCTTCATTGTATGGTAGTGCCCAGTCACAAGTTGCACAAGGAACACCTTTGCCTGGCGGTACTTTGCCAGATGTGGATACATCTATTCAAGGCATGGTCAATACTGTACAGCCTCAGTATAATAGAAGTTTTGGTGATCCGTTTCCTAGTATATTTGATAGGAATTTTCAAACACCACAAATAGCGTTTCCTGGATCAATAGACATACCAAGTATTTCAGCGGGTGGACAATTTTCAAATTTTCAATAAATGGCACTAGGATACGGGTACGTTAGGGATGCAAAGCCAATGCAAATAAATTGGCAAGAGGTTGGTAAGCAAATGACCGACAGCATCCAAGCTGAAATAACAGATCGTCAAAACAGAAAAGACGATATTGATAAACAACTAACACAATATAACAAAGACCTCTTAAATCAACCACAGGGGACAAATGCGGAGGTTAATCGATTTATGGGGGATTTCTCTGCAGACGCAGGAGAAGCCATGAGAAACGCCGAGAGGATGCTTAAAAGCGGTAATCTATCCGAGAGAGACTTCTATAAGTTTAGAGCCAATGCTAATCAAGGTACAGATCTTATGTTTGAAGCTGGCAAAAAATTCAACGAAGGGTATGACGAGTCAATGCGTAGGTTTGCGGATGGTGAAAGTCAGTCCAAAGAAAACTGGATGCGTCAACAGACCGAAGGGTTCTTAGCTTTTGCCAACAACGGAGCGTACATAAACCCATTGACGGGCGAGGTAAACGTTGCACGCAGGTACAAAGATGAGAACGGAGAGTGGCAAATATCAACTAAACCAGGGGAGTTTGCCAACGCCTCCGAGCTTGTTCAGCAAGCCTCAGCGAAGTATAATAAATATGATCTGGATGGTTCTATTAATAAAGCTATAAAGGGATTAGGCGCAACGCTAATAAAAGAAAGCAGCGGATTAACTACTAAGCAGTTTTTTCAAGCTATACAAGATGGAACTCTAGGGGATAAAGAGCAATTGCTTTTGGACAAAGCTAAATTAAATATGGTTGCGTCTTTCACTGCCAACCCAGACCACGTGTCTAGTATCCTTACAGAGAACATGGGATTTGCTGCTAATGGTAAAGCCTATACTTTTACATATGATGAGGATGAAGCGAAAAAGCCGGGGAACGAGAACCTTATTCTTGTAAACCCTGACGGGACAAACAACTTTACAACTCCCAATGGAAAAAAACAACTGCAAGCTGCTGAAGACTTTGCATCTGCACAGTTTGAAGCAGGGCTGGGAGGCGAAAGAGAAGAGGCTCAAGATCCGACTAAACAACAAGAAATACAAAATAAACAAGCTCAAGCCAAAATAGATTTGGAAAGAGAGAAATTTGAATTTAATAAAACTAAACCTCAAACCCTTACAGATACTCAAAAGCAAAATATAGCATTGCGTAAAAAAGAAATAGGATACCTTAAAAGTATAGACAATATAATATCTGGGGATACTGCAACAGCTCAATCGTCTATTGATGCTTTGATCCAAGGAGCTAATGTTATTTATGGAAAATCTCCTGGCATTCCAAACATAGTTGATGCTGTAAGATCAGAAGATGGTAAGACTTTAACAGTAACTAGACGAAATAGTAAAGATCAAACTACCTCTACTCCTTATGATATTTCAGATCCAAATAAGGCGGGCGAGGTGATGGTAGAGATTTTCTTCCCTAACGTAAAAGGATCGTATGAAGAACTATTAAAAGATTTTAATGCTGAAGGAGGATTTACCACTAGGATGATTAAAAATCCTGACTATAAAGTAAATGAAAAGGGTGTACCACTTGATCCAAGCATAGAACCACTTATACCCAACCCTAATTACAAGGGTAATACAGCAGTAGGGAAGACTACTCAAGAAACAACTATTGATCAAGATTTTAATTCGGCAGAGGTTTTAGGAGAAACAGCTAGTGATGTAAAACCATTAAAAGTTGTTATAAAAGAAATAACCGACGACATGACATGGAAATTTGCAGATGGCCCGTTAAAAAGATCTATTTCTATGGCAGACGGTATAGAAGAAGCGTTTAAAATATTAAAAGAAGATCTTCCTAATTTAGATGTTAGGAGTAAGGCGACGACTACGGGATTAGAGCTTACTATACCAAGTCTATTTGAGGGGACTTTATTATTACCTAATAGTACTAGTATTAACGATAAAAGAACCTACGTAGAAGCAGTTAAAGAAATATTTAATTCAATAGCTAAAGGTTTGCCATTTGAAAAATCTAAATTTGAGTAAATAATAATGGAAGAAGAAATATACATAACCTCGAATGGTTTAGAATTTACAGAATCTGTTTTACGGGAAGAATATGGTGACATGTTTGACACGTATGTGACTCAAGGTTTTTTAAAAAAAAAAGAGGTCGCCGAATTGGCTTCCGTATCGGAAGATGGTTCATCGGAGCAAGCAGGGTTCGAACCAAGTGATTTAGAAGTATTAGAAGAAGAATTTGTTTTTACGGAACAACCTCAAGAGCAACCTCAAACTAATGTGGTTGATGAGATTCCTGAAGTATTAGAGGAAGAAACAATTCAAATTACCCCAGAACAAACAGAAGAGCAGAGATCTTTCTTAAAAGATCAAGGAGTTGATATAGATGCTCGTGTTAAAGAAAGACAGTTTGGAAACAAGCCGACTATGGGCAGCGAAGCAAATGATATAGCTTTAGAGTATAACACATTTCTCACAAACAATGCTTCTCAAAATATTCAAACAGATATTCAATCTCCAAATTTAAAACCAATCGTAAGAGAAGTTGATGAAGAATTAGAGATAAAGCCAACTAAGGTTAAAAAAAACGTCCTTGATGAATTAAAAATAGATCAAGAGGATTACAGTAAGTGGGAGTCAAAGACTCAAAGAGAAGAGTCAGCATCATTTCAGTTTATAAAAGATGTCTTTGCCACCGATGAAGGGGAGGTATTTGATCAAGAGAAAAAAGATACAGAGAAATTACTTTCATATAAAATGGAGGTAATGAATAATTTGAAACAAGACATTTCCACTGTTGACTCCAAATTACAATTAGCAAAGGACCCTAAAGATAAACTTCAGCTTTTAAATATTAAAAAGCAACTTGAAGCTAAATTAATAGAAGAGACTAATCTATTAAATAAAATGGGTACGTTATTCCCAAAGTATAAGGAGTTTACTATTGATTTAGACTTGGAGCGTAGAAAAAAAGTGTATGATGCTGGGCAAAAAGGGGGTGCGGTTAAGACTTTGACAGAGCTTGGCGAAACAGCCAAAACAATACCTACAACCATAGCTAATTTTGCTTTAGGTTCTGCAGCAGCAATAACCTCTTTAGTTGATCAAGCATTAACTGGCGTGGGAGCAGACAAAAAAGGTGTCCTTGCGGGTATTACAGAGGCTCTATTAGACACAAGCGAGGCGTTAGATATAGAGACTGGTCCAGTTAAAAGATCAGGTGTTACCGAAGGTAAGCCAGTGACTGTGGCAGGTAAACAATATATAGTAACTGATGAAGGAGATGTAATTGATCCTATCACCAATGTTAGCATGATAGGTATTATATCAGATGAAAGGTTTGAAGAAATTAAAAAAAGAGCAGAGAATGTAAAGTTTTCGGAATGGAATTTCAGCGGAGGGAGTTTAGTTCAAGGAGGTGTTCAGACTTTAGCTAATCTATTTGCACTTATAAAAGGAGGACAAAGGTTGTCCAAGGCGCTAGGTGTTTCTGGGGCTAAAGGAATGGGATTAGCTTCGTATGCAAGCACCGCTGCTCAATCAGTAGAAGACATGAGGGCTGATTTAGTAAGGGCAGGTCTAACTGAAGAAGAAGCGTTAACCAAAGCTGCCATTGCAGGAAACGCCATAGCCACTTTAGATGGAGTGTTTTCTGGTTTAGCAGGATCTAATACTAAAGTTTTAAGTAGCCTTCAAGGAATTAAAACAGCCATAACTAATGCTGTTAAAAAAGATGGCAAGAAGTTTACCGTTGATGAGCTTAAAAGAAAGATTAAAGATTTAGCGAATGAGAATCTTAAAGAGGTTGCCATTGAAGAATTACCTGTATTATTTTCTGAAAAAGCAATAAATGCAGCAGTAAATGAAGTTACTGATTTATCTGTGCGTAACAGTAAGATAAAAGGAAGTGAGATTATGGAAACCATAATTATGACTTTAGGCGCAACCACAACTTTAGGTTCTAAAAATTTACTCACAAGGAATAGAAGATTAGACGCCTTGCGCTATGTGGCACGTAATGTCACTGACTTAGATAAGACAGTTAATGAATTAGTAAAAAATAATAATATAACAGAACAGCAAGGCAAAGAAGTCTATGATGAAATCTATGCCATGCAAACAGCAGAAAATAGAACTAAAGGCACTATAGTAAACTCTGACAATATGCTCGAGGTCTCTGATTTATTAGATCAACGACAGAGATTAATAGATCAAAAGAAAGGATTAGAGGGACCGTTGGTAGAGGAAATAGATCAAAAAATTGCTGATGTTGACGAGCAGATTACTCAGGCAAAACAAAGAGACACTCAACAAAATAAAACAATAGTTACTACTGAAGAAGAGGTAAGAGAGTCTTTAGCTGCAAAAGGTATTGAAAATCCCACGCAGCAACAACTTATTGAAGAGTCTGATTTATTAACTAATAAAAAACTTAAAGATGCCGATACAATCGAAAGCCCAACTGAGGTACTTGATGAAGAACAATCCGACGTTGGCGAAGCAGTGGTTGAAGGAGACAATCAATCCCCAGAGCTTGCCGGAGAGGTTACACAAACCCAAGAAGAAACGACGGTCCAACCTACCCAAGAGGGCGAGGTTGAAACTGAAGTTTCAGAGACCGAGGAGGTAACTTATACATTGCCTGAAGACCCTAAAGAGGCTAGAAAAGATTTTGAAATAATAGATAACAGGAATGGTAGTACCACAAATATTAGTGAGGATGGAACTGGAAAATGGATTGTCGTTAACAAAAAAACTGGCTTATTAATAGAAACAAACACTAAAAAAGATGCAGAATTTTTAGCCAAAAACCCAAAAGAAAACTGGGACTATGGCGAAGGGGACCCATTAATAGATCAACCAAAACCTACCGTAGTCAATGATGCTAAACAAATATTTACTACTGTTAGTGATCCTAAAACGCCCAAAGAAACACGACGTAAAGCTTTTTTAGACATAATAAAACAAATCAAAGCTAAGGGGAAAGTAGCAGCGCGAAGGGCTAAATCATTAATTAAGGAGGTAGAAAAGTTAAATTTTAATAATCCTGTTGCTGTTGAAAGAACTATTCAAAAAATAACTAAAACATTTGAGAAGGCAAATGAATTAGATGCCTTAGATAAAGCTAACTCAACGAAAGAAAAAATTAAAAAAGCATCTAAAAATAAAACATTAGACGCAAATGTTGCTGCGGCTGCTAAAGAATTTTTAAGGATTGATCCTTTAACAGTAGATAATTTATCTAAGTATCAACAAAAAGCTACTGAGTTGCTCCAAGGCCTTCGTCCTACAAGAAGAACAAAGACAGGGATCAAAGTAGCGCCAGCTGTAAACATAAAATCTACTGAAGAGTATACAGCAAAAGAGATCGAAGCCCAAGAGAAAAGAGATGCTCAAATACAAGCTGCTGCCTTTGAAGCTTTAACAGGCGTTCCTCCTGGAGATTTATCATTAAGCGAAGTAAGAGAGATTATAGAGGCCTTAAATACTACGGATGAAAATAAAAGAAAAGAGGCGGCTCCTTCTGAGAAAAAAAGTAAAGTAATATTTGATGCTTTAAAAAATGCTTTCAGCGTTTATACTTCTGTTGTAGATGAACAATTAAAAACCAAAAGAGATCCTTTTAAAAGAGACCTGGATACTGGAGAAAAAATTGAAATAACTGCAGATCAAAAACGAATAGTAAGGGCCTTTATGAACATGGATTTAAATGTTCTAACGGATCAAGAAGCACTACAAGCTCTAGACTCTTTAATTAATTTTGCCACTAACGCATCGACGGGGGGAATGCAAGCGGTTGTGAGTAATTATGTAGGGCGAACTAATCTAGTAAAAGCTATTAAAGATGGGCTAAAAGGTATTTCTTTAAATGATGCGGGGAATTTCTGGTCAAAAAACATTGCTTCAGTTCCCTTAATGCTAGAAATGATTTTTAAGGGACAGTCACGAGCTGCAAAATTTCTTGCTTTATCAGGCTTTCAAGATGTGGTAAATGGCGCGGCTAAGGCTGAGTCTCAAGCTAGGCAAATAGAAGAAAACTTTGTAAAGAAATTTGAAAAATCTAAGCCAAACGGAGAAGCCTTTAATACCTCAGTAAACATGACGGAACGCGGAATGTTTGCTTTTATGAGGAGAACATTAGTAGGGACAGAAGCGGAGCAACAACAAGAATTTGAGAGAAAGAAAGGCCTTATTTTAGAATCTATAGAAAAATTAAAAGCCACTGAAAACAAAGGCGACAGGCAAAAAGCAGAATTTTATCAAAAAGTCTTCGATAAAATACTAAAAGATTCTAATAATGTTACAGATGTAGAATCAAAGGTAGATAAAAAAAATATCGAAGCTGTCGAATGGATGACAGAGGAGTGGAAGAAACATTATAAAGCTTTAAGTGACACTAATTTAAATATATATAATAAAAAACTAGACCAAGATATTAATTACACTCCAGATGTTTTTAGTTTGTTAGATCCTGACGAGTCTCAACAAAAAATAGATGAACCTATGTTTGATACATCAGGAAGAAGAATCTATGACAAGGAAACTGGTGTGTTAAAAAAATCTAATCGACCAAAATCTTTGGATGGAAGAAGATATGTTAACCTTAGTTTCGATACATCAAATATAAATAGTTTACGTAAAGCTCTGACTGATATTAATACAGCCGCTGCCATACAACAAGTAAAAGGCTTTACGGAGTCTGGAGATTTTGACAAACTAATACCTAAAAAAGCCGATAGAGATATAGTTTATAATCGGATGAAAGATTACATAGCTAAAAAAAGAGGCTTAGACTATACACCTCAATCAACAAAAACAGCTTTAAAATATTTAAATACACTCACGTCTTTAGGGGTTTCTAGAACTTTAGGAAGCGTGGGTCAATTCGTAAAACAGCTTACACCTCTTGTTAACACAATGGCAAATGCGGGAGGAGTAAATACTATCGAAGGTATAAGATTGTATACTAATCCTACAGTTATAAATTGGTTAAAAAATAGTGGTTACAATATAGCTAATAGAGGAATCTCGGCTTCCGCTAACCTAGAAAGTTTAAGTAGAAAAGTAGATGAAGCCGCTAATAGTAAACCCGAAAAACTAAGACGCGGATTTCAGAATGTACAAAATTGGTGGATTGACAAGCTATTAGTAGCTCCAGATAAAATAGCAGCTAATGCATCATGGATGGCTTATTATACAAGAGAGATGAAGAAACAAGGCATAGATGTTACGGCTCCAGGATTTGATTGGGAAAATCATAAAGTAAATAAAAAAGCTGGAGACTATGCTCAACAACAAGTTGATAGACAGCAAAACATATCGGATCGTGATTTACAAGGACAATTATTTAGCTCTAATAATCCTTGGGCTACACTTACTAGACAAGCTTTATTGCCCTTTTCCAACTTTTTATTAAATCAAAAAGCAAGAATGTTTTCTGATGGTAGAACTTTAGGAAGTAAAACTGCTACAAAAGAAGACAAGGCTGCTGCCTTAAGATCACTAGGGGGGCTAGTGGTTGAGACCGGCGTATTTAATTTTTTAGGTTTAATGCTTACCCAAGCTACCGCTGCGGCTTCAAACTATCTTATGGGGGAAGATGATGAAGAGCAAGCTGCAAAAGATTTAGATAACAGAATAAAGGGAAGAAAGCAAAATGTCCTTTTAGATGTAATTAATCCAGCTCCTCCTGCAGATGATTTAGTAATCAGGGCGATAAATGGGGTTATAAAAATGATAGACGATGATGAAGATCCTTATCAGTTTTTTGAAAGTAATAAAAAACTAATTGAGGATTTAGGATTGATTAGTATATCTGCAGACAAAGTATATGAATTATATGATTTTGCTAATATAATGGCCTCAGGAGAGTATAAAAAAGAAAATGCTTTTGGAGGAAGCAAAACGCACAAGTTGTCAAAAGACGAAAAGAAAGCTGCTCAATACAGTACATTACTACTAACTCTTTATACTTTAGGTGCATTGCCAGCTGAAGCTGGCAGTATAGCTAGATACAACATGCGAACTATAAAAAGAAACGCGTCTAAAGCGCCAAAATATTTAAAGGTTAAAGACCAAGAAAGACTCAAAAGAACCAATCCTAGACGTTGGGAAAGAGAGTATGGTCCAAATAGCGATTATCAAAGAGCTAAAGATAGACGAAAACGCGCTAGAAGATAAGCAAGAAAAGCAGGTACATCACGATAAGGGTGATGCAGATAGCGCCAACAAAATCATAATCTGGTTTAG
>CESM01214692.1_pt1 | contig 26731 bp, 21 predicted proteins | sample 361421 | NCBI WGS metagenome assembly CESM01 (sample SAMEA2622219, study PRJEB7988) | marine metagenome | isolation source: saline water (ENVO:00002010), including | reverse complement strand
TAAAGCAAGATTATCTGTTGAAAAAATGGTTGCTATCGGTAGATAATCATTAGTGTCAAAAATTAAATTAAGCGAAAGTTTTATAAAAAATACTGTCAAGCTAGCACTTAATGAAGATTTATATCCGTCTGGAGATATAACTTCAGATTTAATTAAAAATAACAAAATAATAAAAGTTAAATTAATCTCTAATGAGAATGCAGTGATAGGAGGCTTAAAATTTGCAAAATATGCTTTCTCTTTATTAGATAATAAAATTAAATTTGTTTCTAAAAAAAAAGACGGTTCTTTTGTGAAAAAAAATTCTTTAATTGCTACTATTAAAGGTAATGCGAAAAATATATTAATAGCAGAAAGAGTTGCCTTAAATTTTTTATCTCATATTTCAGGTATAGCTACTAAAACGAATCAATTTGTAAAATTAGCAGGAAAAAATTGTAAAATCTGCTGTACTAGAAAAACTATTCCAAATTTAAGAGTTATTCAAAAATATGCAGTTAAATTAGGTGGAGGTACTAATCATAGATTTAATTTAAGTGATGAATTTTTGATTAAAGATAATCATATTGCCAGTTCAAATTTAAGAGAATTAGTATCGTTAACAATAAAAAAGAAAAAAGGTAAAAAAATAACTGTTGAAGTTGATAGATTAAGTCAATTAAAACAAATTGTTGGGTTAAAATTTGATCGTATTTTATTTGATAATATGAATGATAAAAATTTAAGACGGGGAGTTAAGATTGCAAAAAAATATTATGAAACAGAAGCTTCTGGAAATATAAATCTCAAAACTGTTAAAAAAGTTGCTGCGACAGGGGTAGATAGAATTTCAGTTGGAAGTATCACTCATAGTGCCCCTGCTATTGATTTCAAACTTCAAATTTAGAGGAAATAATCCTTGTCTTTTGCAAGTAATGGTTTTTTATTTTAGCTTACAAATTTAGAAAGATCTGGTTTAAAGTAATTAGGTCCTTTCATTACTTTGCCAGAATCATTATAAATTGGTTTTCCATTTTCATCTAATTTACTCATATTGGAGTTTTGAACTTCATCAAAACATTTGTCCAAATCAATTCCAAAAGCATGCCCTGCTCCGTATGTTACATAAAGAATATCAGTTAACGCGTCTGCGACCTCTAATAAGTCTTTATTTTTCATCGCTTCTGTAAGTTCATCGAGTTCTTCCTTGATTAAATCTATCCTGAGTTTATTGATTTTATCTGAACTAAATGAAGGCTTATTTTTAACCTCTTGACCAAAAGTTTTCATAAAAATTCCAACCTTTCTAAAATTCGACATATTGCTCCTGTAAGTTTTATAAAATTAATGTATAAATATAATAATTTAATAGTTACTAATTAATCAATGAAATTAAGAAAAGAATTTGATAGTCTAGGATCAATCAACGTCCCAAATGATAAGTATTGGGGTGCTTCTACACAAAGATCAAAAAAATATTTTGATATTGGAGAATTTTTAGTTAGGCCAATTTTAATTAAGTCTATAGCAATCATAAAAAAGGCTGCGGCTATAGTCCATGGAAAAGAAAAACAGATTTCATCAAATATTTCTAAAGCAATAATTAAAGCGTCTAATGAAGTAATATCAGGTAAATTAAATGAAAATTTTCCTCTTAAAGTTTGGCAAACAGGCTCAGGTACACAAACAAATATGAATGTAAATGAAGTAATTGCTAATAGAGCAATAGAAATTTTAGGTGGGAAAAAAGGCACAAAAAAACCAGTACATCCAAACGATCATGTAAACAAATCACAGTCTACTAATGATGTTTTTCCAACAGCAATGCATATTGCAATTTCAATAGAAACAAAAAATAGATTACTGCCATCTTTGGAGCAATTAAATAGTGAATTAAAAAAGAAAGTTTCTAAATTTAAAAATATTGTCAAAGTAGGAAGGACTCATCTCCAAGATGCAACACCAATTACTTTAGGTCAAGAATTCTCTGGATATCAATCTCAAATTCAGGATTCTATTTTGAGGATAAAAAATGCTTTAAATGAAATTTATTTTTTAGCACAAGGCGGTACTGCAGTTGGAACAGGAATTAATAGTAAAAAAGGTTTTGATAAGAAAATTGTCAAAGAAATTAAAAAAATTACAAAAATACCTTTTAAAACAAAAAAGAATAAATTTGCCGCTTTAGCCGCTCACGATGAAATAGTAAATTTTTCTGGAACTTTAAATACAACAGCCGTCTCTTTAATGAAAATTGCCAATGATATTAGATTTTTAGGTTCTGGTCCGAGAGCAGGCTATGGAGAAATTATTCTACCAACGAATGAGCCTGGATCTTCAATTATGCCTGGTAAAGTTAATCCAACACAATCTGAAGCAGTAACAATGGTATGCGTAAAAGTTATTGGCAATCATAATGGAATTACTATGGCTGGATCGCATGGACATTTTGAATTAAACGTTTTTAAACCTTTAATTGCCCATAATATTTTACAATCTATAGATTTACTTGCGGATAGTGTTAAAAATTTTTCTCTTTATTGCGTTAAAGGAATAAAAGCTGACAAAATAAAGATAAGAGAATATTTAGAAAATTCCTTAATGTTGGTCACGGCACTAGCTCCACACATTGGCTATGACAAAGCAGCTAAAATTGCTAATGCCGCTTTAAAAAACAACACAACTTTGAAAGTTGAAGCTTTAAAAACCAAATTAATTACTGAGAAAGAATATGACAAAATCGTTGATCCAAGAAAAATGGTTTATCCTTCTTGATAATTTTTAAAAAAACTTTTAACAAAATTCCTAAATATTACTTTATTAAAAAAATTTTTTCTTTGTGAGTTTAAATCTTCTAAAAATTTATTAATTTGATTATTTGTAAGATTATCAATTTTTGCATTGCTTATTTTTAATTGTTTTTCATCTAGGTTTAAAAAAAAATCAAATTTTATTTTTTTTATTTTATTTCTGTGATTTTTATTAATTTGATAATATCGATAGAATTTATCTAAATCTTTAAAATCAAATTCAATTGTGCCAATTAAGTTTACTTTATTAAAATCGTTTAATAACTGAGTGTCATTTATCTTTATTAAAACAGAATCATTCCAATTTGTACTTATATCTTTTAAAATAATATTTCCCTCTTCTAATGTAGTTTTAATATTAATTTTTTCCAAATATTTAAAATTTTTAATTTTCTTAAGTTTTATATCTAATTCAGCATTTATATTTTGATTATTAAGTATTTCTGAATTAATCAAATTTATAAATATTGAATTTTCTTTTAAAAAATTTTTAATATCAAATTCATCAAAACTTAAATCTGATGATAAGTAAAAAGGTTTTAAATCTATGTTACCTTTAAAATTTTTATTTTTTGACTCTATCGAAAATGAATTATCTTGAATTTTATAACTGAAATAATTTATATCATTTAAAATTTGAGTTTCTAAGTTTCCACTTAATTCATCATCATCATATAAAATATCATTCTCTATTTTAGTTCTTATATTTTTTGATTCTAACTCAAAAAAATAAAGTTTTTTTTCAATATTATGATTTAGATAAAATTTAAATGGTAAATTAAAAATTTTATAATTTGCAATAAGTTGATTTTTTTTTTCTAAATCATAAAAAAATTTCAAATTTTTTAAATCAACTAAAAAAATCACATCATCTGTATTATCTTTATAAAAAATTATGCTGTTTTTAAAAATAATATTATTGTCACTAATATTGGAATTTAAAATATTTGAAAAAAAAGTTAAATTGTTTTTTTTTATATTAAACTCATTATCTTTGAAAATAAGATTTTTAACTTTTAATTTATCAAAAGAAATAAAATTTTTTACTGAAATATAAATTTTAGTATTCTTTGAGTTTATTAAAATGTTCTCATCATGATAGATTTTTAAATTATTTGCATAAAAATGTGGTTTCGGAAAAAGAACATAGGATACATCATCAGTAAAATTAACTTTTAAATTGTACTTATTTTTTATTTGATTTTCTAATTTAAGTTTAACCTGATTTTGATTGTAAAAAGTTGGAATTAAAAAATAGGTTATAATTAAAATAAAGAGTGAGCCAAATGCTATAAAAACTTTATTGTCTATCTTTTTAAATCTTGAGTTTTTCTTTCTTAATTCTTTTACAAAATTGTCTATATTGGTAAAAAAACTTTCTATTAATCTATTTATTGATAATAGTATTTTGTTAAATTTTTTTTTTGTAATATTTATATTTAACATTTGTGCAGACTTATAAATTATTAATTTAAATGGTAAACTCTGATTATCTAAAAAACTTAAATGAAGCCCAAAAAGAGGCTGTTATACATCTTGATGGCCCTCTTTTAATAGTCGCAGGCGCAGGCTCAGGTAAAACTAAAGTCTTAACATCTAGAATTGCCAATATAATCAATAGTAAAAAAGCGTTCCCAAACCAAATATTAGCTGTAACTTTTACGAACAAAGCAGCTACAGAAATGCAAAATAGAGTTAGCAAAATCCTAGGCTCAACAGCTATAGGGCTTTCTTGGTTAGGAACATTTCATTCTATTTGTGCAAAGTTATTAAGAAAACATGCCTCTGCCGTTGGCTTAAACTCAAACTTTACTATCATTGACACTGAAGATCAAATCAAACTTATTAAAAATATCTGTAAAGCTGAAAATATTGATATTAAACAATTGTCCCCAAAATTTATTTTAGCAATAATTGATAGATGGAAGAACAAAGGTTATTACCCAACAGAAGTTATTATCAGCAAAAAAGACATTTATGAAAAAACAATTTTACCTCTTTACAAAATATACCAACAAAAACTTACAGATTTAAATTCATGTGATTTTGGAGATCTAATATTACATACTGTAAAAATGCTAGAATATAATTCAAACATTAGAGAAATTTATTCAAAAAATTTTAAATTTATCCTTGTTGATGAATATCAAGATACCAATTTCATTCAAAGCAAGTGGTTAAATTTACTATTAAATAAAAGTAGAAATATTTGCTGCGTTGGGGATGACGACCAATCAATTTATAGCTGGAGAGGGGCTGAAATTAAAAACTTTTTAGATTTTGATAAAGTATATAAAAATACAAAAGTAATTAGACTTGAACAAAATTATAGGTCCTCGCAAAATATATTATCTGTTGCTTCCAATCTAATATCAAATAATCAAAATCGAGTTGGAAAAACTTTAATTTCAAATATGGAAGAGGGAGAGTTAGTTCAATTAAATTGTTTTAAAAATGGTAAAGATGAAGCAATTGGAATTTCAGATGAAATAGAAAAAAAAATAAAAAACAAATTTTCCTTAAATAATGTAGCCATTCTTGTAAGAGCAATTTTTCAAACAAGAGAGTTTGAAGAAAGGTTCCTTAAAATTGGAATTCCATATAGAATTTTAGGTGGAACAAAGTTCTATGAAAGAGCAGAAATTAAAGATTGTGTTGCTTATCTAAGATTAATACATCAAGAAAAAGATGATTTAGCTTATGAAAGAATTGTTAATAATCCAAAGCGTTCTATTGGTGATAGCACTCTTAAAAATATCCATGAATATGCAAAAAAAAATAATTTTAGTTTAGAAAGAGCTTCAATTAAAATGATTGAAAAAAATTTAATAAAACCAAAAACTAAAGCTGGGCTTAATTTATTCCTTAATTTATTAAGTAAATGGAGATATGAGTCTCATGTCAAAAAATCAAATCATATAAAACTTTTGCAAACTGTACTAGATGAGTCTGGTTACTCGGCAATGTTAAAAAATAAAAAAGATTTAGATAATGAAAACAGATTAGAAAATATTAAAGAATTATTAAGTGCAATGAAGGATTTTGATAATTTAGAGAGTTTTTTAGAGCATGTTTCCTTAGCGACTTCAATAGATCAAGAGTGGGAAGGAGAAAAAATAAATATGATGACAATGCATGCTGCCAAAGGCTTGGAATTTGATGTAGTTTTTTTGCCTGGCTGGGAAGAGGGATTATTTCCACATCAGAAGTCTATTGAGGAGAAAGGTCAAAATGGATTAGAAGAAGAAAGGCGATTAGCCTATGTTGGAATTACTAGGGCAAAAAAAAAGGCCACAATATCTTTCTCTATGAATAGATTTTACCAAGGTGATTGGATAGATAGTATGGCTTCAAGATTTATTGAGGAATTACCAGAAAAATATATAGAAAAAAATTCGTTTTATGATGAGGACTTAAACAACACCGAAGATTTTGATTTTAATCAAGATTTTGAGTCTGAAGAAGAAACAAGAAGTCCTGGATGGATCAGATACCAAAAAAGAATAAAATAAAATGAGTATAGAAATTAAAATTTTAAGAAACAAATTTAAGAAACATAATATTGATGGATATGTTGTCCCTAAAAATGATGATTATTTCACTGAATATTCAAAAATAAATCGATTAAAAATCATATCAAATTTTAGTGGTTCTGCAGGAATCGCTGTAATTTTAAAAAAGAAAAATTATTTATTCACTGATGGTAGATATACGATTCAAAGTCAAATGGAGTCTGGGAAAAAATTTAAAATTGTAAGTTTCGAGAAATTAATAAATTGTGATTTGTTTAAGAATCTAATTCTAGGAATAGATCCTAAGCTTTTTACATATTATCAAATTAAAAAATATTTTTTAAAGCACAATAAAGTAAAATTTGTGAAAGAAAATTTAATAGATCAAATTAAAAAGCAAAAAGTGAGTAATTCACAGCCTTTCTTTTCATTAAAAAAAAAAATAGTTGGTGAAAGTGCTAATTCAAAATTAAATAGAATTTCTAAATATTTAAAAAAAAATAAATCAGATTATATTTTTATAAGTGCCCCAGAAAATGTTGCATGGATTTTGAACATAAGGGGGAATGACTCACCAAATAGCCCAATTCCAAATTCTAGATTAATTATAAGTAAGACAAAAAAAATTTTTTTCATCAGTAATTCTAAAAAATGTAAAAAGCTATTTAAAGAAAAAATTCTAAAACCAGGTCAATTAGTTGATGTATCCGCATTCCCGAAAATTATTCAAAATTTAAAAGGTAAAAGTTTTATAATTGATAACAATTCCTGCTCAATTTTTTATGAAGATATGATTAAGTCTAAATTTAATATTATCAAAAAAGAAGATCCAACTTATTACTTTAAATCAATTAAAAATAAGACTGAAATTTATAATATGAAAAAAACACATGTGATAGATGGTGTAGCTTTAACAAAATTTATTTATTGGATTAAGAAAATTAATAAGAAAAAAATCACAGAGGTAGATGCTCAAAATAAATTAGAAAAATTTAGAAAAATGAGTAAAAATTTTCTTTACCCTAGTTTCGAAACAATTGCAGGTGCAGGAAAAAATGGAGCAATAGTTCACTATCGTGCTAATAAAAAGGATTGTAGCACAATCAAAGAAAAAGATATTTTCTTATGTGACTCTGGAGGCCAATACAAATTTGGAACAACTGATGTTACAAGAACAATATGTTTTTCAAGGCCTAGTCAAAATATAAAAAATATTTTTACCAATGTTTTAAAAGGCCATATCGCTGTAGCAACTACTAATCTTAAAAAAGACAACATTGGAAAAAAAATAGATTTAAGAGCTAGAAAATTTCTTAAACAAAATAATTTAGATTATGCTCACGGAACTGGCCATGGTGTTGGTTTTTTCCTCAACGTTCATGAGGGACCACAGTCTATTTCTAAAATGAATACAATCAAAATAAAAGAAGGAATGATTTTAAGCAATGAACCAGGATATTATAAAAAAAATAAATTTGGAATTCGAATTGAAAACTTGGTTTATGTAAAAAAAAAACATAATAAAACTTTTTTTGAAAATTTAACTTTAGCTCCAATCGAAAATGATTTAATCAACTTTGAACTCTTAACGCCATTTGAAAAAAATTACTTATTTAAGTATCATTTAAACGTATATTCTAATATTTCAAAATATTTAAATTTAAATGAAAAAAAATGGCTAGCTAGTTTTATCTAGCATTTTTAAAAATTGACTTTGATCAATTATTTTTACGTTAAATTCTTTAGCGCTTAAAACTTTTCTTTTTGTTGGTTTATCTCCAACAATCAAATAGTTCAATTTTTTTGATACACCACTTACTGTAATTCCAGAATTTTCTTCAATTAAAGATTTAACTTCAGCTCTACTAATGCCGTTTAGCTTTCCTGTAACTAAGAATGTTTTATCACTTAATAATCCATTTTTTCTTTTTGTTGCAATATTAATAATATTTAAAATATTTCCTAGTTCATTTAAGACTTTTAAATTCATTTTATTTGAAAAAAAGTTTTTGATAGAGTTAACTTGAGTTTCACCAATCCCATCAATATTTAACAAATCAGGATATTTATCATTAATAGACAGATCTTTAAATTTATAAAAAGTCCCAAAATACTTGGAAATTAATTTTGCATTCTCAAGTCCTATGTGCCTGATGCCCAATGCATATATAAATCTATCTAAAGTTATTCTCTTTTTGTCATTTATTGAGTATTTTAAATTCTCAACTGATAATTTCCCCCAACCATCTAATTTTTCTATTTTATTGTAATTTAAATTAAAAATATCTTGAGGAAACTTAATTAAATTTAATTTCCAAAAGCTTTCAACAATTTTTTTTCCGAAACCATCAATATTAAAAGCTTCTTTGGATACGAAATGCTTTAATTTTTCTACTGAAATTTTATCACAATCATATCCCTCACTTGGACATCTTCTAACAGCATCTTTTTTTTTTGTTAAATAATTATATTCTTTGATTGTTTTGGACCCACAAGATGGACATTTATTTGGAAAAATAAATTTTGTGCTAGATTTTGGTCTTTTTTTAATATCGACAGAAAGTATATGAGGTATTACATCCCCCGCTCTTTCTACAGTCACTGTATCCCCAATTCTTATATCTTTACGATTAATTTCATCTTCATTATGCAATGTTGCATTAGAAACCAATACTCCACCAATATTAATTGGTTTTATTTTTGCAACTGGAGTTAATGCTCCCGTTCTGCCTATTTGAATATCGATATCTAAGATTTTTGAAATTGCTTTATTGGAAGAAAATTTATGTGCAATAGCCCACCTAGGTGCATTGGCAACAAAACCTAATCTTTTTTGTAAAGCAAAATCATTTACTTTATAAACAATCCCGTCTATATCAAAATCTAACTCTGCTCTTTTTTTTTCAACCTGATTATAATTTTTGATTAAATTCTCTACTCCAGAAATTAATCTATTTAATGGATTTGTCTTAAATCCCCATTCATCTAACTTATTAAGATAATCAAATTGATTCTTAATTCTTAAACCTCTTTCAAAACCAAAAGTATAAGCAATAAATTTCAAAGGTATTTTTTTAGTATCATTTGGATTTTTTTGTCTTAACGATCCTGATGCTGCATTTCTTGGATTTGCAAATTTATCTTTTAGATTATTAAAATCACTATTTTGTATAAAAACTTCTCCTCTAATATCAATTTCCTTTGGAAAATCTTTTGATAAAATAGTTTTGGGAATATCTTTTATCGTTGCAAGATTTGAAGTTATATCTTCTCCTTCTTTACCATCTCCCCTTGACAATCCACATATTAATTTTCCATTTAAATATGTTAAAGATGCAGAAATCCCATCTATTTTAGGCTCTGCAGTATACGAAATATTTGAACTATCATTTTGAGAGAGAAAATTAAGAATTTTTTTTTCAAAATTTTGAAGGTCTTCTTCATTAAATGCATTTGCAAGGGAAAGCATTGGAACTTTATGAGGGGCTTTTTTAAAATTTTTTGAAGGTTTGTAGCCAATTATTATTGAAGGAGAATCTTTAGATTTTAAAAATTTATAATTTTTTTCTAAATCTAATATTTTTTTTTTTAGCTGATCATATTCTGAATCAGTAATTTCAGATATATTATCATCATAATATCTTTGATTAAAGTATCTGAGTGATTTAATTTTATTTTTATATTCTTTTTGAATTAAACCCTTATTCATACTTATCAAAACATTTTTTTGAATTTATCAACAACACTAGTTTTATCTTTTTTTGGTGTTTGTATTTTAGATGAATAATCTTGGTTAAAAACTTTGTATGACTTTTTATACCAATCACTTGATAAATAATTGTAACCTAAGACATTTGCATATTTTTGAGATTCTTCGGTTAACCCTAACTTGTAGTTTATTTCAACCAATCTATGTAATGCTTCTTCAACAAAAATAGTTTGTTCATAATCATTAATTATATTTTTAAATCTGTTTAATGCTGCTACCCATTTTTCTTTTTTAATATAGTGTCTTCCTAAATACATTTCTTTTGAAGCTAAAATATCTTCAATTAAACCTAATTTAAATTTTGAGTCTATCGCAAATTCTGTATTTGGATAATTCGTAACAATAAAGTTAAATTGACTTTTTGCTTTTAATAGTGGTGCAGAATCTCTTTTTTCATCTTCAATTGTTTCATAATAACACATGGCCATTAAATAATTTGCATAACCCAAATTACTATCGGTCGGATATGTTTTTAAATATCTTTCTAAATTAGTTAATGCTTCTGAATAAAAATTTTGCATGTAAAATGAATATGAGGCCATTAATGCTGATTTGGGTGCCCATTCTGATTGAGGAAAAAGTAATTCAGCCTCTAAAAATTTTTTAGCAGCAAAATAAGGATCACCACTATCTAAAGCACCATAGGCCTCTTCATATGCAGAAATCATTTCTAAATCTTGTTTTGTTTCTTTGATGATAGAAATTTCTTTCTCTTCTTTAGAGCAAGCAGCTATAAAAAGCAAAAAAACTGAAACTATAATATTTAACTTTTTCATAAATTTAATTTGAGATAACTATAAAGGTAAATAAAAATTATGCTATAGATCTTAATAGAGATCTATTAATGAGTGTGTGTGGTAAATTTCTTTCTTGTATTTCAATTACTGAGAAATTTTCTTTATTTTCAAAAACTTTTCTCATAATTTTGTTTGTCAAATAATGACCACCTTGAGAGCATTTAATATTTGCTATCATTCTATATCCGCATGTATAAAGATCTCCAATACAGTCTAAAATTTTATGATTAACAAATTCTTTTGTGTTTCTTAGACCACCTTCATTTAATATCTTGCTATCTTTAACGACAATTGCGTTATCTAAACTACCACCTTTGGCTAATCCATTTTTTTTAATTGCTTCTATATCTTCAAACAAACAAAATGTTCTGGAATTAAATATTGCCTCTAAATCATCTTCATAAACATTAACTTTATTTTTTTGATTACCAATAACCTGGTTTTTATATTTTAATTCAAAATCTATATCTAGGCTTAATTTTGAAGGTTCAATTGAAATAAATTTTTCACCTTCTTTGATTTCTATTTTTTTATTTATTTTAATAATTTTGATTGGTTTGTTGCTTATAACAAAACCTGAGGCTAAAATTTTACTGATAAATTCTTTTGCAGAACCATCCAAAATAGGTATCTCTTCATTATCAATCTCAATTATTGCATTATCAATACCTAAGCCAAACAATGCTCCCATTAAATGTTCTATTGTAGAAACCTTAACTCCATATTCATTAGATATTGTCGTGTTCAACGAGGTATTGCTAACGTTATTAAAATTTGGATAAACTAAATTATTAGCTTTTAAATCAACTCTTTTAAATATAATCCCTGTGTCAGGTTCAGAACTTTTAATGCAAAGATTTACTGTCTTTCCACTATGTAAACCAACACCTTTGAACTTAACATCTTTTTTGATTGTTTTTTGATTTAAAACTGACATTGGAAGTTTTTAATACTTGTGCTGAAAAAATAAAAAACAACAAATGTTACGACAAAATACAGTATTAATTAAAAAAACTGAAAAACTTCTCAAAAAAACTCATATTTTTAGTGTTTTTACGAGAAAAAAAAATTTCATTCTGATTTAATCCATTTAGAACTTTGCCAGCAAGGATTGAACTTTCTTTTTCGCTAAACTCTCTAAAATCTTTTAAATATTCTAGACATATAATATTTTTTATTTTTATCTGATAATTAAAAAAAATTTCTTTTAAATCATCTATTATATTTCTCTTTAAACAAATAAATTTTATTTCTAAACAAATTTTATCAAAATTATTTATTTCACTTATGTTTAAATAAGTTTTTCCATCTGCATTAAATTTAGTGATTATCATATGTATTATCTCAAATTTTTCAATAGTGCTTTTAAATTGATTCTTTAGATCTATTAATAAACTATTTAATCTATTTTGATGAAATTGATCTCTATCAGAATTAAACTTCATTGACATGCTTACTGAAATAAAATCATCATGACTAATAATTAAATTTATATCCTTAACATAGCTATTAAGATTTTTTTCAATATCAAATATATTGTTGTGAAGAAAATTTTTTAATTTATCCCAATTTTCTGCAAGATAAAGATTGTCAATTAATTTTTTTTTTGAAAAATTAACTTTGTTTAAATCATCTATTGCTTCAAATTTAATAATATTTCGTTCTAGAAATATAAAAAAATTGTAATCTTTTAAGTTAGTCATTAAAAATAATTTGATTTTTTTGTCTTAGGTCTATTACTTTTTTATTATTAAATTTTTCTGAAATCATAATTTTTGATAAATAATTTAAAGATTTTTCTATATTAGTTAAAGGTAACTTTACAATTAAGCCGTCTTTAGTCTCTATGTCCCATCTCTTTGATTTAAAAAAATATAGATCTTTAATTTGATTAAAATTAAAATCTGAATCATCTATATAATTCTTTAATTTCAAAAATTCATCTGGCTCAACATTACCAAAAATAAAAGGTAAATTTTTATCCATATTTTTAGTTGCTATTAAATTACCATTAGAGCCTATAAGATAATTGCGATTATCTTTTTTTGTAATAGCAAAAATTTTAGTTTTTTTAATAAATATCTTAAGCTCAGAAGGATAAGTCTTAAATACTGTTAAATCCTCAACAATATTATTTGAATAAAAAATTTTTTTAATCTCAACCTCATCTAAAAATAAAAGATTTTTCTTTTTAAGAAAATTAAATTCTTTTTTAAATATTTTTATTTCTTGATCACTTAATCCAAAAAAATTCAAAGTTATTATATTTGGAAATTTAAGGTTTAAAAAATGAATATTATTAATTGATACTAATATTAGAAAAAAAAATAAGTAAATAATTATTTTTTTACTTATTCGTTGATGCATCTTTTAATATAATTTTTATTAAATTTATAAAATTTATACCATTATAAGCAGATATTTCTGGAACTAAAGAAAGTTTAGTCATCCCGGGCTGAGTATTTATTTCTAAAAGATAAAATTTATTTTTATAGTATTTATAATCTGACCTTGTAACGCCTCTACATCCAAGCAAATTATGAACTTTAAGAGAAATTCTCATCAATTCATTATGTTTTTTTTTATCCAATTGAACTGGTATTATATGTTTTGTTTTTGCTTTAGTATTGTATTTAGCCTCATAATCATAAAATTTTCTTTTTGGCTTAAGTTCAATTGAGCCAAGTTTTTTTTGTCCTAGAATTGCAGCCTGAATCTCTCGACCAGGTATAAATTCTTCTATTAAAATCTGCCTATAAATTTTTAATTTATTTAATTTTCTATGAATTTCATTTTTTTTACATATAAAAACATTAACACTAGATCCTTCATTAATAGGTTTAATAACTACTGGAAAATTTAACTTTTTTTCTATTAGTTTGTTTAATTCTGTTTTCGATTTATCAAAACAATATTTAATATATTTTGGGGTTAAAATATTATTTTTGACAAAAATTTTTTTTGAAATTTCCTTATTCATTGCTTTCGCAGAAGCGATAACACCAGAATGTGTATAAGGAATTTTTAAATTTTCTAAAATTGATTGAATATAACCATCTTCTCCAAACTGGCCGTGTAATGCGTTAAAAATAATTTTTGGTTTAAAAGTTTTTTTAATATAAGATAAATTATCATTTGGTTCACATATCTTTGTAATAAAACCATTTTTCTTTAATTCTTTTGCTACCTCCTTGCCTGTTTCAAGGCTAATTTTTCTTTCTTTAGATATGCCACCAGAAATTATTAAGATTTTTTTTTTCAATTTTCTAATATTTTTATTTCTTTTTCTATACTAATACCTGTTTTTTTAAATACACTTTCTGATACAAAATCGATTAACTTTTTCATATCTTGAAATGAAGCATTTCCTTTATTTACAAAAAAATTAGCATGTTTCTCTGATATACATGCATCACCAAATTCAGTGTTAGGTGCAACAGATTCTTTAATCAATTCCCAGACTTTTTTATCAGTTTGTTGAACTGGGTTTTTAAAGGTACTCCCACTAGTTTTAATCTTTGTTGGTTGATTAATATCTTTTTGTTTTTTTAGTTTAAGCATTTTATCTTTAATCTCTTGAATCTTTTTTTTAGTTCCTCTAAATGAGGCGCTTAAAAATATTAAGTCATCTGGCAAATTATTATTTCGATATTCAAATTTAACCTTATCGGCTGCAATAGTTAAAATATTTCCCAGTTTATCTATTGCTTGTATTGATATTAAAATATTTTTAATTTCACTTCCAAAACAACCAGCATTCATTCTTATTCCACCTCCAACAGTACCAGGAATACATGATAAAAATTCAAAACCACTTAAGCCATTCTCGCAAGCATATTCTGCTAAGTTTTTATCTAAAACTGCAGTCCCTGAAATTATAATATCGTCTCCTAGTAAAGATAATCTATTAAAATTTTTACTCAATTTGATTACTACTCCATTATAAATCTCATCTGTAATTAATGTGTTTGAACCTGCTCCTATTACAAATATATTTTCTTTATTATTTAATATTTTAAGAAATTTAACTAAGTCTTGTAGGTTTTCAGCTTTATAAAAAATTTTTGCTTTTCCTCCAATATTAAACCAATTTTTTTTTTTTAAATCTTGATGAAAAATAATTTGTGAGTCAAAATTTTTAAATAACTCATTTAATTTTTCTTTTTTCATAACATTAATTTTGGTAAATCCCTCATCCAATTAGAAATTGAACCAGCCCCCATGCCTACAACTATTTTTTTTCCATACATATTGTTTTTTAAAAATTTTGCTAACTCAATATGATTTTCAATCATAAATAGTTTAACTTTAGAATTTTTAATTATTTCTTTTGCAAAACTTTCATAACTAAAATTTAATTTTATTTTTTCTCCAGCTGTAAATATTGGGCACAAGACAACTGTATTTGCGTATTTAAAAGCGTAAGTAAATTCCTTTTTAAGATCTTTTAATCTTGAAATTCTATGTGGTTGAAAAATACAAACTTTGTCATGATTTTTATAAACTTTATTGATACCCTCAAGTACCATTTTAATCTCAGTTGGATGATGAGCATAATCATCATAAAAATCAATTCCATTGTAAATAAAAATTTTATTAAATCGTCTTTGCACACCTTGAAAATTTTTTAAACCTTTCTTTATTTTTTGAATTGGTATTCCAACTGATAAGGCTACACCTAACGCGCCTACAGAATTTCTAATATTGTGGACACCAATTAAAGGAATTTTTATTTTTTTAATGTATAAAGGTTTTTTATTTGGAAGACTGACACTAATATCGTACTCAGAGTAGGATTTAAATTGTTTTATATTCTTTATTATAAAATTAGATTTAGCAGACTCACCATATGTATAAAAATTTTTGTTTTTAATTGTTTTAACTAATTCACTATTAATTTTATCATCAATACAAATAAATGATTTACCAAATGGTGGTGTTTTCTTAATAAAATCTAAAAAGTATTTTTTTAAATCATCAATCGATTTATAAAAATCCATGTGTTCTCGATCTATATTTGTGATAATCGAATAAGTTGGAAGTATATGAACAAAACTTCCATCAGACTCATCTGCTTCCAAAATAGACCAGTCACTTTTTCCTAACTTCGCTGTATTTTTAATAGAGTTTATCACCCCTCCATTAATTATTGTTGGATCAAAATTAGTTTCTTGAAAAATTGATGTAATTAAAGAAGTTGTTGTCGTTTTCCCATGTGAGCCAACAACAACAATATTTTTTAATAAGGAAACAATACTTGCAAGCATTTTACCTCTTGTAATTATTTGTATTCTTTTTTTCTTGGCTTCAATCAATTCAGGATTATTTTTTTTTATTGCAGATGAAATAACAACTATTGTTGCATCTTTTAAATTTTTTTTTGAATGTCCTAAGAAAATTTTTATTTTTTCTTTTCTTAATCTTTCAACATTTTTATTATTTGAAATATCACTTCCTTGTACTTTGAAACCTTTACGTTTCATTATGAGTGAAAGCCCACTCATCCCAATGCCACCTATTCCTACAAAATGTACAGTTTCTTTTTTTGCTAGCTCAATTTTCATTTATTATTTTATTTAGCTTTTGATTTACATCATTCCATGTATTTTTATAATTTAATTTTTTTAAGTTATCTTTTTTATTTAAATATTCTGTTTTGTCTTTTATTATTTTTAATAATAAATTTGTCAATTTTTCATAATTAAAATTTTTTTGATCTAAAATCCAGCAACATCCAGCGTTTTCATAAAATTTTGCATTTTCCATTTGGTGATTATCTTTCGCTGTTGGTAAAGGAATTGCTATAAACGGTGTATTCATGACTGAAATTTCAGCTAAGGAAGTTGCACCAGCCCTAGAGATACATAGATCTGCATCATTAACAAAATTAATTAATTTTTTTTCAAAATTGAAAATCTTATTTTCAACATTATTTAAATTATAAAAATTTTTCAAATTATCTATATTTTTTTCATTAGTTTGTTGAACAACTTTAATGGGATAATCTTTATTGATATTAGCAATAACTTTGTCAATTTGTTCATCAAAAATACTTGCTCCTTGGCTACCTCCAAATATTAATATATTGAATTCTTTTTTTTCATTATTTTGCTTTTTTTTAATTTCATAAAAATCTTTAGAAACTAGGGGATTAATTTGTTCTAATTTGGATAAAAATTTTTGTGGAAAATTTGTAAGATTTTCTGAGTAACAAATTATTTTTTTTGTAAAATTTAGAAAAAATTTATTTGCTCTCCCTAAAGTTAAATTTGGTTCTAATAAATAAATTTCTACTCCAATAAATTTTGCAGCGATGCAGACTGGTAATGACATATATCCACCTGTAGATATTACTTTATATATATTTTTCTTTTTTAAATAAAAAATTGAATAAATGAATAAAAAAAATAATTTAATAATTTTAAATGGAAATAAAAAATTAATATCTAGTTTTGGAGTATCAATAATCTTAATTATATTTTTTTTAGATTTTAAATATTTATATCCTCGTAAATCAGTAATAATAATAATTTCATATTTATTCTTAAGATGTTCAGAAATAATTTCAGCTGGAATAACATGTCCGCCTGTTCCACCAGTAGTTATTATAATTTTTTTCATAATTTAATAAATTTTTCTTTTTGTTAAATTCAAAATTATGCCAGATAATATTGAAATACTTATAATAGAAGATCCGCCATAACTTAAAAAAGGTAAAGTCATCCCAGTGGTTGGAAATAATCTTATATTCACCCCTATGTGAATTAACGCTTGAAATAATATTAAACTAGCAGAACCTACCAAGACTAATTTTGTTTTTTGGTCTTTAATAAAATTTATTTTTTTAAAAATTGAAAAAATAAAAACTAAAAATAAAATTAATATTAATATTATCACAATAACACCAAATTCCTCAGATATTACTGAAATTATATAATCAGTGTGAGCTTCTGGAACTCTATTTTTGAGAGTACCTTCTCCAATTCCTTTTCCAAAAAAACCTCCACTTGTAATAGACTCGATTGCTTTATCTGGCTGAAAATTATGCGTGCCTCCATCTAAATCAAAAAAAGATAATATTCTACTTTTGATATATCCAAATTTTGGAACATAAAATGCAAAATATAATAATAAACCAATTCCAATTACTGCTACCGTAAATAAGAAAATTAAATTTACGCCTGATATAAAAATTAAAACAATCCAAGTAAAACCAATTATTAGTGTTTGTCCTAAATCAGGTTGAATAATTAAAAGAAATGATATCAATAGAGTTAAAAATAAAGAGGCAATGAATCTAAGCGTAAAATTTTTAAATTTATCAAAAGTTATAATTGTACTTAAAACTATAATAAAGAAAGGTTTGACAAATTCTATGGGTTGAACTCTTGGTAAAAAAAAAATATCTAACCACCTTTTTGAACCTTTAACTTCAATCCCTATAACTGGTACTAAAAATAACATTAATAATGTTATCAAAAAAATATAAATGGAAATTTTATAAAGAATCTCTTGTTCTATATAAGAAAGAATAAATATTATTCCGAAACCAAAACTTACAAATACAAGGTGTTTAAAGAAAAAAAAATAACTATTTGTATCTAGCTTATCTGATGCAATAAGAGATGTTGAAACTAATGAAAAAAAGATTCCAATTAAAAAGAAAATAACTATTAAACTTAAGATAAATTTATCTAAATTTTTCCACCATTGATAATAAGAAAAATAATTGAAAAGTTTATTTATCATTAAAAATAATATTTTTTTATAATCTTATTAAAATACAAACCTCTATCTTCAAAATTTTTAAAAGTATCAAATGAGGCTCCCGCAGGACTAAATAAAATAGTTTTTTTAATAGATCTATCAATAAAAATATCTTTAAAGACTTCATTTAAAGCTTTTTTTAAATTAGAGCATTTTTTAATTTTCATCTTTTTTTTTAAATCAAATAAAAATTTGTCAGTGCTTTTTCCGAAGGTATATGCATTTATATTTTTACAATAAACTTTAGGTAAATTAAATTTATCTCCCCTTTTGGGAATGCCTCCCAATATCCAATAAATTTTATTTGATGTTTTGAGCATTTCAATAGAAGATGAATAACTTGTTGATTTAGAGTCATTTATTATTTCAATATTATTTTTATTATAAATAAGTTGTTGTCTATATTTAAGACCTTTGAAATTGATAATTGTTTTTTTTAAGATATTTTTATTAATTTTAAAATATTTGATTATATTTAAGGTAAATAAAAGATTTTCTTTATTTGATGCAGTTGAAAAATAGTTATTTTTATATGTTAATAAATATTTATTTTTTAATTTTGTATTTACTTTTATGATTTTACTATTAAATTTTTTATTTTTTAGAAATTTATTTATATTTAAATCATGTTTATTTACAAAAGCTATAGAATTTAATTTTTGATTTTTAATTAAATTAAATTTAGCTTTTATATATTTACTTAATGTTTTGTGTCTTTCAAGATGATCTGGTGATATATTTAAGATAACAGAATATTTAGAATTAAAAATTTTGCTGTAATCAAGCTGGTAAGATGATGCTTCAATGACAAAAATAGATTTTCTTTTAATGTTTTTTACGGATAAAATTGGATAACCTATATTGCCTGCCAATTTGACATCGTAACCTTGGTTTTTTAATACCTCAAATAAAAGTTTGCTAGTTGTTGATTTGCCATTTGTCCCAGTAATTGCTATGCATTCATTACTATAAAATGACTTAAAAATATCTAAATCTGTATAAATTATATTTTTATTTTTATTTAAATAATTTTTGAGTTTACATTTATTTATATTTATTCCTGGACTTAAAATAATTGCATCAAAATTTATTTTGATAATTTTATCTATAGAGTTAAAATTTTTGTTATCATCAAATAAATAAATTTTATTTATTTTTTTTAAAAACTTAAATGTAGAGATGCCACTTTTGCCGAGTCCATAGATTAAAATTTTTTTGTTAGTAAAAAGAGTTGATAAGACATTCATTATCTTAACTTAAGTGTAGCCAAGCCTATCATGGCTAATATTATTGAAATTATCCAAAATCTAATTACTACAGTTGACTCTGGCCATCCCTTTTTTTCAAAATGATGGTGAATAGGCGCCATTTTAAATATCCTTTTGCCAGTTAGTTTATATGATACAACTTGTACAATTACAGAAAATGCTTCAAGAACAAAAAGACCTCCAGTTATAGCTAATACTATTTCATGTTTTGTTATAATTCCTATTGCACCAAGGGATCCACCTAATGAAAGAGATCCAGTGTCTCCCATAAAAATTTTTGCTGGGGGAGCGTTAAACCATAAAAAACCTAAACATGAACCAATAATTGCACTGCAAAAAATTGCAATCTCTCCCGTGCCCTCAATATATGGAATTTGTAAATAATTTGAGAAAACAACATTTCCAGTTACATAACTTATAAAAGCAAAACACCCAGCGACTAGAATCACTGGAACTGTCGCCAAACCATCGAGGCCATCAGTTAAATTTACAGCGTTAGATGAACCAATAATTACAAATATTGAGAAAGGAATAAAAAACCATCCAAGATTGATAATTAAATTTTTAAAAAAGGGAAAATATAAATTAGTAATTCCTTGATAATCAATTAAGTAAATGTAAAAGCAAACACCTATAATTGCCAAAATTATTTGGGAAAATATTTTAAATTTTGATGAAATTCCCAATGAACTACTATGTTTGATTTTTTTATAATCATCAAATGCCCCAAGTAAACCAAATGAAACTGCAATATAAATGCAAAATACAATATTAATGTTTGAAAGATCTGCCCAACACAAAACAGAAACCAATAAACCAAGTAGAATAATTACTCCACCCATAGTAGGTGTGCCAATTTTTTTAATAATATGATCTTTTGGACCATCATTTCGTATGGGATTTAAAATTTTTTGATTAGAGAAAAATTTGATAAAAGGGCCACCAATTAACAAAACAATGACTAGTGAAGTAAAAAAAGATAGTCCAGTTCTAAATGTAATGTATTTAAAAACATTTAAAAAACTTAAAGAATCAACAAAATTTAATAAAAATTGATAAAGCACTATATTATTCCTTTAATTTTATTTACTATTCTATTAAAACCTGTTGCATTAGAAGCTTTGATCATTAAATAATCATTATGATCTATATCATTCTTTATCAATTTAATAATTTGGGATTTGGTATTTAAGATTTTACCCCTTTTTGCTTTAGAAAGTTTATTAAAAATGTAGTGAGATTTATTTCCTTTTACAAAAACTTTATCAATTTTGGTTTGATTTATTATAGGGGCGATAGATTCATGGAGTTTTTTAGAGTGATTTCCAAGCTCTAACATATCTCCAATTAAAAGGTATTTTTTTGATTTTTTTGATTTAATTTTATCATAATTAAGTATCGCTGTTTTAAGAGATAAAGGATTTGAATTATAACTTTCATCAATTAAATTTAAATTTTTATTATTAAATCTAATGGCAGAAATATCTCCTCTGCCTTGAGGTATTTTAAAATTCATAAATATATTTTCTTTTAGTCTAAAAATATTTATATAAATACTCATCACAGCCAAAGACGCTAAAATATTATAAATATTATTTTGAAAATTATTTGAGATTAAGAAATTTTTATATAATTTATTTGCTTTGATGTTTATGTTAAAATTATTACCCTTTCTTTTTAATTTAATTAATCGAATGTTAGCTTGTTTATTGTTAATACCAAAAGATATTACGTGCAAATTTTTCTTAAGTGCTAATTTATTGTGAAATCTAAAAAATTTATCGTCTCTATTTAAAACAACAAAACCATTTGATTTTGTATTATTAATGATCTCTGACTTAGCTAAGGCAATTTCTTTTATATTTTTGAAGTTTTGAGCATGAGCATAATTAACATTAGTAATAACACTAACATTTGGCTGTATAATTTTTGATAAAAAATCAATTTCTCCTTTTTTATCCATTCCAACTTCTAAAATACCATATTCATAATTATGCTCTAGATTTATTAGACTTAGAGGCACTCCATACTTATTGTTATATGATTTTGGAGATATGCCGACTTTAGAAATTTTTTTTAATGAATTTCCTAATAATTCTTTAAGTGTAGTTTTTCCAGAACTTCCAGTTATGGCTATTATATGTGTGTTAATATTGTTTCTAAAAATTTTTGAACAATCTGTTAAAAATTTTAATGAACTTTTAACTTTTATTTGACGATTAATATTCAAATTTTTATCTATACGATTTACAATAGCTAATGATGCACCCTTTTTAAAAGATTGACCAACAAATTTATTTCCATCTTTTTTCTTACCTTTAATTGCAAAGAAAACATCATTCTTTTTAATATCTTTAGAATTTATAATTGCTTTTCTCAAAGAGAGTTTGTGCGACAATTTTTTATAACCAGATAAATCTTTAATAATATTTAACTTTAAATTATTAGATAATCGAAAATTCTTACTTCTGATTGCCTTTAAAATAATATCTTTATCTGAAAAAAATATTTTCTTTTTACCAATATCTTGTGTTTTTTCATGTCCTTTACCTGCAATCAATAATATCTCACCAGTAGACAAATTTTTAATTGACTCAGATATTGCTTTAGATCTACTAGAAATCTCAAAAACTTTTTGTTTTTTTATACCATCTTTAATATCTTTTCTTATTTTTGCCGGATTTTCAAATCTTGGGTTATCATCAGTAAGATAAATTTTATCAGAAAATTTATCTGCTATTTTTCCCATTTTTGATCTCTTACCATGATCTCTATTTCCACCACACCCAAACAATAAATTAATCTTTCTATTTGGGAATTGTTCTCTCAAATTTAGAAGACATGTTTTCAGCGCCTCTGGAGTATGGGCATAATCAAGTATTACTTTTGATTGATTTTTTAAGTATCCAATTTTTTGAAATCTTCCTTCAACTGATTGGATTTTTGGAATTATTTTTAATATTTTTGTTAATTCGAGATTACTTTTATAAGCAGCTACAATTGCCATTATTAAATTTTTTAATTGAATTTTTCCTATAAGTTTTACATTTATATTTTTTACCAAATTTTTATGTTTAATTTTAAGTATTTGTGACTCTCCTTTGAAAGTATGTGATAAAATATGTAAACTTTTTTTTCTATCATTTATTGTTGTAAGATTTAAATTTCTATTTAAGCTTATTTTTTTTATCTTTTTAAACTGAGCTATTTTCTCATCTGTAATAACATTACCTTTTCTTTTAATTAATCTTTCAAATAAATAAAGTTTTGCATTTAGATAGTTTTTTAAATTTTTGTGATAATCTAAATGGTCTTGAGACAAATTTGTAAATATTCCCGAGGTAAATAATAAGCCATCTAATCTATTTTGACTTAAACCATGGCTTGACGCTTCCATAATAACATTTTCTACTCTCTGATTTTTTAATTTTTCTAAAATTTGACCTAATTTTATAGGATCAATTGTTGTATTTGATAAATCAAAATTAAATTTATTAGATTTTACTCCTAAAGTGCCTATTGAAGCAACTTTTTTATTATTGAGTTTTAAAATTTGATAATAAAAATCTGCGATTGATGATTTTCCATTTGTCCCTGTTACGGCGATTAAATTATTTGGTAGTTTATTATAAATCTTGAAAGAAATTTCTGCTAATAATTTTCTAGCATTTTTAGTATTAATAAAAAGGACACCCTTTTCAAATTTATTTTCTTTTTCTTCGGTTATTACTATTTTTGACCCTTTTTGAATTGCATGTTGGATGAATTTATTTCCATTATATTTGTTTCCCTTAATTGCAAAAAAAATAAAATTTTTTTTTACTTTTTTACTATCAAATGCAATACCTGAAAAAAAAAATTTTTTATAAGGTTTGTTTATGTCTCTAAAATAATCACCTAAAAACATGATTAATTAATCTCTTTATATTTTGTGGCTAAAATAGGCCCAATTTTTTCTATAATTTGTCCAGCAACTTCAACAGAAGTCCATCCTGCTGTATTAAAAGGTGTCCCTTTGTATTTAATGCCTGAGCCATCTCTATAATTATAAATATATTCATTGTTGATTTTTGGCTCATCCAACATAACTACAAGTGAATATTTTGGTTTTGATGAAGGAAAAATTGAGGCAAACGTATTTATTTTATTTTTTGAATAACCACCAATCTCACTTTTTTGGGCAGTACCAGTTTTTCCTCCAACCTCGTACCCATTAACATTAGCTAAGGATGCTGTTCCCTCTTTTAATGTTACAATTTTTCTTAATATTGATGTAATCCTCTGTGACACATTCTTATCTAACAATCTTTTCTTTTCAAATTTTTTATTAGTTTTAATCAAAGTTGGGGTAATTTGATACCCTCCATTAGCAATGATTGAATATGCATTTGCTAATTGAAGAATAGTTGTTGTAATTCCATGACCATATGAAATTGTTGCTAGTTTGCATTTTCCCCAATTAAATTCTACTGGAACACCCACTTCTTCAATATCAAAATCTATAGTATGAATTAATTTTAAATCATTAAGGAATTTTTTATATTTATCAATCCCAACTGATTGCCCAATTCTAACAGAACCTATGTTGCCCGAACGAATAAGTATTTGCTCAGCTGATAAATTGGATGGTATTTCATTATCATATTCTCTAATAATATTTTTTCCACATTTTATCCTTTTTTTTAAATTTTTGAATTCGGTCTCAGGTTCAATAGTTTTTTCATTTAATGCAGCAGCAAGAGTGAATGTTTTAAAAACAGATCCCAATTCATAGACACCTTTTGTTGCGCGATTAATAAAGTTTACATCCATAATCGTATTTCTCTCGTTTGGATCAAAATCAGGTAAAGAAACTATTGAAATAATTTCACCATTATCTACTTTCATCAATATCGCTGCACTTCCTAATGTTTGGAAAATTTCATTATATTTAAGTAATTCTTCCCTGATTAAAAATTGAATATCTTTGTCAACACTTAATTGAATTGGTTTACCGTTATTTTTTAACCGATCATTGAGCGATTTTTCAAGTCCTGAAATACCAATATTGTCATTGTCTATTTGCCCAATGATATGGCTAAATAAATTTTTTTGAGGGTATAATCTTGTTACTTTTTCTTCAGGTCTAATTGATTTATCTCCTAGTTTCATTAACTTTTCATAATTTTCCTCTGATATTTTTTTTTCAAACCAGAAAAACTTATTTTTGTTAATATTTGATTTTACAATTTCGTAATCCTTGTTTGGAAAAATCAATTTTAGATTTAGTAACAATTTTTTTTCATTTATAATGTCGCTTGGGTTAATTCCAATATCAATTGAACTAACAGTTTTTGCTAAAAAAGAGCCATTGTTATCGATAATATCTGCACGTTTATTTTGATTTACTGTAATAGACTGATTATTTATTTTCTCATCTGATTTTCTTGAACCTAGATGTACTAAGTGAATAGAATAAATTAGAGAAATAATAAAAAAAACAAAAAAAATAAAAGCAACTCTATTAAACTCAATTTCTAAATTTGATTTATTTTTTCCAAATTGAAAATCATTATTATTTTCCTCTAAAATAAATCTTGAGTTATTTTCCATTTTAATCTGATATTTTTAACTCATTAATTAATAATTCTTGGTTTACAATTTTAATTGTATTGATTTCACTTATAGATTTTTTTTCTAAAAAATTTTCAAAATATAATTTCTGATATTCAAGTAGTTTTTCAGATGAACTTAAATAATCATGCTCTAATTTAGTATCTTTAAATCTATCATTTAAAAATCTTATACTTTCATTTAACGAATAAATTTCATCGTCTATTTTTTTTGTAGAATTTTTAATCAAAGCTGTAACTACAATTAATGAAAAAATAAGGATAAAAACAAAAAATTTTTTCATAATTTTGAACTTAAATTTTCTATTTCTAACAATTTATAAAATTGTTCCTCAATATTGGTATCAATATCATAATTATTATCTCTTTTTACTAAATATCTTAATTTAGCAGATCTTGATGGCGGATTTTCATCAATTTCATTTTTTGAGGGTATAATCGGTTTTTTCACAGGCATCTCAAAAGAAAAACTTTTTTTTTCTATTATAGGCTCATATCTTGAAAAACTTTTACTTGTAGTAATGTTTTTAAAAAAAGATTTAACAATTTTATCTTCTAACGAATGAAACGACACGACAGCTAAAATGCCATCTTTTTTTAGAATTTTTGCTGAGTTTATTAATCCATAAATTAACTCACTAATTTCTTTGTTAACAAATATTCTTAAAGCTTGAAAAATTTTTGTTGCACTGTGGACTTTAAAGTTTTTTTTTCTTTTTGTTTTGTCAATTATCTTAACTAAATTTTCTGTATCGATTTTCTTTGTCTTTCTGTAATTAACAATATTTTTTGAAATAAATTTTGCCTCTTTTTCATCTCCAAAATATTTAAAAATTTTATAAAGAGAACTTTCATCTAATTTATTGATCACATCATGTGCTGTGAAATCATTAAGTCCTAGCTGCATATTGAGTTTACCTATTGAATTAAAAGATAAACCTTTCCTTGGATTTTTTATCTGTGTGAAAGAATAACCCAAATCAAATATAATAGCTTTAATATTTTCATTTTTTAATTTTAAGTTGTTAAGATTACTAAACTTTAAATTTTTAAACAAAAAACGATCTGGGAATTGATCATATATTGTTCTTGCAACTTTTTGAGTATCACTATCTCTATCTAGAGCTATGACTTTTGTACCTTTGTATTTTAAAATTTCTTTTGAATAACCACCTTGACCAAATGTACAGTCAATAAATGTGCCACCATGTTGAGGG
>CESM01091891.1_pt1 | contig 27384 bp, 25 predicted proteins | sample 361421 | NCBI WGS metagenome assembly CESM01 (sample SAMEA2622219, study PRJEB7988) | marine metagenome | isolation source: saline water (ENVO:00002010), including | reverse complement strand
AGATGCACAATAATTAAATCAAAAGGAACAGGGCCTAAACCAGCGCTCAATTTATATGCAAGATATGGTAAATCCAAACCCCACATTATGTATCTAGGTCATACAGATGTAGTTGCAAATTTAGATAACTGGAAGTTTCCCCCATTTAAAGCAGTTGTGAGTAAAGGGTATTTAAATGGTAGGGGTGCTCAAGACATGAAAGGTGGAATAGCTTGTTGGATAAGTGCAGTAAGTAATTTTATTAAAAATAATAGTTTTAAAGGATCTATATCAATTATTATTTCAGCAGATGAAGAAACAACAGGTTATGGGTGTCCAGCTGTTATAAAGTTCTTAAGAAAAAAAGGAGAAAAAATAGATTTTTCTGTAGTTGGAGAACCATCTTCCAACAAATCAGTTGGGGATGAAATAAGGATTGGAAGACGAGGTTCTATGAATGGAATAATAACCGTATATGGAAAAAGTGGCCACTCAGCATTTTATGGATCTTATATTAATCCATGTACAGCCTTAGCTCAGATAATTGCAAAATTAAAAAGTTTCCCTTTAGATAATGGCACTAAATACATGCCACCATCTAATCTAGAATTTACAAAATTGAATGTAGATAATTTATCAGAAAATGTAGTGCCTCAATCTGCAAGTGCAAAATTTAATGTAAGATTTAATTCTAAACATAAGTCATCTAACTTAAAGAAAAAACTGAATAAAATAATTAATGTAGTTGCAAAAAAACAAAAATGTAGAACGAAAATAGAATACAAAGTAAGTGGTGAGGCCTTTTATACCAAACCAAACAAAGATATTCTTATGATAAAAAAAGTTGTTAAAAAAGTAACTGGACTTTCAGCTAAATTAAATTGTAGAGGAGGAACTAGTGATAGTCGTTTTTTAGGGGCAATACCAAGACTAGAACTGGGTTTAAGAAATAATAGTATTCACCAAGTAAACGAACGTACATTAGTTTCAGATTTAAAAAAATTAAAATCAATATATTCAAATATTTTAGAGAATTTTTTTAAGTGAAAACTGGTTTAATTACTTCAGATACTTTTCAAAAACATAATACAGGAGATGGGCATCCCGAAAAAATTGATAGAGTGACAGCTGTAATTGAAAATTTTAAAAAAATAGATAACAAAAACCTTATATGGAAAAAACCTTCAGCATTTGACCAATCTCTCTTAATTAAGACTCATTCCTCTGAATATATAAATCAAGTAAATAAATCATTCCCTCAAAGCGGATTTAATTTTCTTGATGGTGATACTATTGTTTCTCCTGGCAGTAAAGAAGCTACAAAAGACGCTGTGGGATCAATTATTACAGCAATTGATGGTGTTGAAAAAAAAGAATTTAAGAATGCTTTTTGTTGCGTAAGACCACCTGGACACCATGCTGAAAAAGAGAGGGCAATGGGCTTTTGCATATATAATAATGTTGCTGTAGGCGCTAATTATTTAATTGAAAAATATAAATATAACAAAGTAGCAATTATAGATTTTGACGTTCATCATGGAAACGGGACACAAAACATTTTTTATGATAATAAAAAAGTTTTATATATTTCAACTCATCAATATCCTTACTACCCAGGAACTGGTTCTGAAAAAGAGACTGGAAAATTTAATAATATATTAAATATTCCTCTAGAAGCGGGTACTTCAGCAAATGAATATCTAAATTCATATGAACATGTACTAAATAAAATTAAGGAATTTAAACCAGAATTCTTGTTATTCTCAGCGGGCTTTGATGCACATATCGACGATCCATTAGCTCAATTAAAACTTAGTGCTGAAGATTTTTATAAAATCACCAAAAGAACACTGGAAATATCAAACAATTTTTGTAATGGAAATGTAGTATCAATTCTTGAAGGAGGGTATGATTTAAAAGCATTACAAAAAAGTAGTCAAAGACATGTTGATGCATTAATAGAATCTAATTGATTAATAAACAATAAATTATAAATAACCTCCATGAAATTATACAAAATAAAAAAATCCAAAATTGATAACAAAGGTCGCGGTTTATATGCCACAAAAGATATTAAGAAAGGAACTAAAATTATAAATTATGTGGGAAAAATTATAACAAACAAGCAAGTAGAAAAATCTGATAAGTTTGACAATAATAAACCAATTTACTTATTTACATTGAACAAAAAATATACTCTTGATGGTGATTTTTCTTGGAACACTGCAGGCTTAATTAATCATTCATGTGATAACAATTGTGATTATGAAGGCAAAGGTCTCAAGATCTGGGTAACGGCTATTAAGAATATAAAAAAGGGAGAAGAATTTACTTGCGACTACGGATTTGGATTTGATAAAGATTACAAGCAATTTCCGTGTAAATGTAAATCTAAAAATTGCTGTGGTTGGATTGTTAGATCTGAAAGTCGATGGAGAATAAATAAAAAATTTTCGATGTCTAATAAAAAAAATTTAATAAATAACTCTAAATAAAAATAAACCTTCAGGTGGTGCTGGTGGGGCACAAAGAATTCTTTTTTTTGATTTAATTACATTTTCAAATTTTTTTAATGACCATTTTTTTTCACCAAGATATTTTAAACAACCGACCATAGATCGTACTTGTTGTTGTAAAAAAGATTGTGATCTAAATTCTATTTCAATTATATTTTTTGAAGATTTAATTTTGACTAACTTCATTGTTTTGATAGGACTTTTTGCTCTACAACTAGATGCTCTAAAAGTACTAAAATCTTTTGTTCCAATAAGCTTTTTGGCACCTTTTTTCATTATCTGTAAATCAAGTTTTTTCATGATATGCCAACCTCTTTTTTTTTCCAGGATTGGCCCACTTAACCGATTGATAATTATATATTTATATACTCTCATTTTGGCTGAAAACCTTGCATGAAAACTATTATTTCTTTTTCTTAAATTTAAAATAGCTATTTCTTCTTTATTTAAAAAATGATTTAAAGATTTTAAAAATTTTAGAGATTCTTCAATTTTATTTTTACAGTCAAAATGTGCAGATTGAGCTACTGCATGTACTCCTGTGTCTGTTCTTCCAGAGCCAAATAAAGTTATTTTTTCTTTTAAAAGTTTAGAAATATTTTCTTGTATCAAACCTTGAATGGTTTTTCCTTTTTTTTGAATTTGCCAACCTCTAAAATTTGTACCAACATATTCGATAACTATTTGATATCTATACATTATTTATTATTGAGCCTTTTTTGATAAGAGATCCAAGTATAAATTCTCCAATTTTTTGAGGCTTTTTTCCTTCCCTCTGAATCTCAAGAATTTTAATTGATTGATTATTGCCACAAATAATTTCCAATTGATCTGAATTAACTTCTCCTATTTGTCCTGTTCCACCTGCGATTTTTGCTTTTAAAATTTTATACCTTTCACCTTTAAATAAAAAAAATGCACCAGGCACAGGAAATAAACCATTAATTTTTCCAAGTATCTTATCTGCACTTTCTGACCAATTTATTAAACCTTCAGATTTTTGAATTTTTTGTGCATGAGTTGCTTTAAAGTGATTCTGTTCAACAAATTTCGCTTCTCCATTTATTATCATTTCTAAATCATCTAATATTTTTTCAGATGCTAAGTATGAAAGTTTATCAGATATGTCTTGTGCATTATCACTCTTATTTATTTTCAATCTATATTTATTGCAAACAGGTCCAGTATCTAGCTGTTCAGCAATTTTCATTATACTAATTCCTGTTTCTTCATCTAAATTCATAAGCGATCTTTGAATTGGTGCTGGCCCTCTCCAACTTGGTAATAAAGATGCATGAACATTAATAAATCCTTTTTTTGTTAATCCTAAAAACTCCTTTGGAATAATCTTTCCATACGCAACTACAACAGCCACATCTGCATCTAGTGATTTTAAAAATTCAAATTCATTTTTATTATCTTTAATTTTATTAGGTGTTCTAATTTCTAAGTTTAAAGTTTCAGCAATATTTTGTATTGGAGATTTATTTACATTCATACCTCTATGAGATTTTTGAGGTGGCTGCGTGTATACTACTGAGATAGGAAATCCATTCTGATATAAAGATTTCAATATTGGTACTGCAAAAGTTGGAGTGCCCATAAAAATAATTTTTTTAGGCATTGTTAATTAAATTACTATCTGATTTGATTTTGCTTTTGATAATTTTTTTAAAATCATTGTTTTTTTTAATTTTGATAAATAATCAATAAAAAGTATACCTTCAAGATGATCCATCTCATGTTGTATACAAGTTGCTAACAATCCACTTGCATTTAAACTTTTTTTTTTTCCTTTATAATCTAAAAATTCAACTAGACATGAACTTGGCCTATCAATTTCAGCGAACTGATTGGGTACAGATAAGCACCCTTCTTCGTAAGTAGACTTTTCTGAATTTTTATTTTTAATTACAGGATTAACAAAAAAAATTGGTTCCTTTTTTTTATCATCACGATATATATCCATTACAATAATCCTTTTTGGAACACCAATTTGTATAGCCGCAAGACCAATACCATTTGCTGCATACATAGTATCCAGCATATCATCCATTAATTTTTGCTCATCTTTACCAACAAGTTCTACTGGCTTTGAAATTTGTCTTAAAATTTTATTTGGTTCTGTAAGTATTGATTTTACTGCCATAATACTTTTTATTTTAGTTAATTTTTTAAACTTTTAAAGGTAGAACTTTCAGTAAAATTTTATTTCTTATATAATCAATATCAAGCTGATTAAGAGCGCTAATTATAAAATATAATGTGTCCTCATCAAGTAGCTCTAATTTGTCTTGTCCAATAACCTCAATAATTCTCAAAATTGTGGCTCCAATTTCATTGTTATTAATCATTACCTGAATATCAGTTGGTATTTCTGAGTCATTTAATTCATAAAGTTCATCATATCTTTTGGCAATTTTAATTCCATCTGATCTTATAGACTCGATCATAATTATATCTTTTTTGCTTATTTTATATTTTTTATTTTTTTTTATTTTTTTAAGAAAACTATCTAAATCTTTTTCTATTTTAGATTTTGCATAATCACCATTAAAATAATTTACCAACTTAGATTGATGTAAAATATCTTTATTATATTTAATATCTTTTTTTCGTTCTTTTTCATTTTCTAAATAAGTAAAATAAAATGTAGTAAAATTTGAAGGCACTTCCTCAGGATTTATACCTTTTAACAAAACAACTAATTGTTCATCAAATGCATTCTCAAGTTTATCTTTAATGAATAAATCTTTTAATATCTTCATTAATTCAAGTTTGTTAGATGAGTCTGATTCTAAAAGTATTTTTTGATAAATTAGTGCTTTTGCTTCTATGTTTGTTAAAGATTTATAGGCCTTTGAAGCATTTAAAAGCTGATCAATATTAAACTGAAACCTCTTGTATATTTCAAATAAATCATTTTCTGAATAATTTTTATCATGTGTTGCTTTTTCTATTAATGAAATTTTTTCTATATCATCTATTTCAATCTCATCAATATTATATAATAAATTCGATGAAGCTAAATATTTCCAAATTATTTCATTAGTATTTTTTTTTGGTTCATAAAAAAACTTTGAATTTGTTCTATGAGCTAAATGAAAATCTAAAATACTTTTTTCAGATATTGAAGAGTCAACTTTATCTTCAAATCCAAACAAAAAATTAATTTTATTTTCAAAATATTTGTCTTTAAAACCTAATTCCTTTTTTAAGTCAAAAATTAACTGTGCCTCATCATTTTTTCCCTCATTTATCAAACAGTATAAATTAAATTTTGAAAGATATTCATCATTTATGACTTCAGTATTTTTTGAAAATATTTCACATGCTTTTGCAATATTCGATTCTGATAAATATTGATCAACTAAATATTTACTTAGATTGGGATGTAAATTAATAATCTGATTTTTAATTAAGTACTCTTCAATTAAATCTCTATTTTTATTTTTAATTAACCAATCTGATTTTATTTTTAAAAATTCTCTTTCTGAGATATTTAGATTTGGGTAATATGCATTTGTTAACAGAAGGATTTTCATTAATTCTGAAGCATCATCAGATAAATTTATTTTGTCTAAATTTGAAAAAAGATATTTAAGTTGATCCCCATTTGAATTGGACCACATATCAATTTTTAAATTGTAGTCCTCTGGATCGTACAGCCCTATTATTTTTAATTCTTTAGAACTTAGAGATGATTCCATCTCAACTGATTCTAATTGTTTATTTGCCTGAAGTTCATAAATACTAGTTTCTGAAATTTTTTTATCTTCGATAACATTTAATGAATTATTTTGTGACTTTTGTTTTATTTCTTTATCATCAACATTCCAAATATCAATTGGACGATCTTCAGAATTAACAGTTGGAAAGAAAAAAAAAGTTATAAATATAATTGATAAATATCTTCTATTTAACAATTTTAAAGTTTTCATTTGGAATAATTTTTTCTATTACTTTTTTAGGAGCTGGAAAGTCTATTTTATTCAAAAGAAAAACTACTCCAATAACAATAACTAAAATAACACCTAACTTAATGGTAAATCCTAAAACTTTTTTGCCGGAACTTGTTTTTTTAGTAAATTGCATATAACTTTGAATAAAATCAAATTAAGACATATTTGTGTTTTTTCAACTCAGAAACTTATGAAATCAAAAAAAAATTTAGTTTTTTTAGGCATGATGGGATCAGGAAAGTCGTCTATAGGCTTAATTATATCAAAAAAACTTAAATTAAAATTTATCGATGTTGATTATGAAATAGAGAAAAAAATTGGTATGAAGATTTCAAAAATATTTGAAAAAGAGGGTGAAAAATACTTCAGGGAAATTGAAGAAGAAATAACTTTGAAAATATTAAAAAATAAAAAAACTGTAATTTCTCTTGGTGGTGGATCTTTTTTAAACAATAAAATCAAGCAGGAAATTTTAGATAATCACATTTCATTCTGGTTAAATTGGGATCCTAAAACACTTATTGAAAGAATAAAAAATAGTAAAAAAAGACCTATTGCAATTAAATCTTCAAAAAATGATTTAATTCAACTAATAAAAAACCGTTATGTTGTTTACTCTGATGCCCTTTATAAAATTAATTGTGAAAGCCAATCAAAAAATGAGATAGTAAATAACATATTAAAATTATATGAAACTCACTAAACTTATTATAAAAACAAAATCAGAAAGTTATCCAATTTTAATTGGTAGTAACTTAACTAAAAATTTAGATAAATTATTAAGCCAAAATTCCGTAAATTTTAATCAATGTTTGTTGGTAATTGATAAAAAGATCCCAAAGAAGATGATTAATAAAATAACAAAATCTTTAAAAAAGAAAAAAATATTTAGATATAATTTTGATGCAAATGAAAAAAATAAAAATCAAAACAAAGTAAACGATATATTAAAAATCTTGCTTAATAAAAATTTTTCCAGAAAAGATTGTTTAATAACCATCGGTGGTGGAATAACTGGAGATGTCGGGGGATTTGCTGCAAGTTTATTTAAAAGAGGTTTGCAATTTATAAATGTACCAACAACTCTTTTATCACAAGTAGATTCCTCAGTTGGTGGTAAAACTGGTATAAATACGATACAAGGAAAAAATCTTATTGGAAGTTTTTATCAACCAAAAATAGTGATAACTGATTGTGAATTTTTAAAATCACTTCCATACAGGGAAATAATTTGTGGTTACGGTGAAATTTTAAAACACTCACTCATTAAAGATAAAAATTTCTTTAACTATCTTAATATAAACGCTTTTAATGTTTTAAAACTTCAATCTCCTTTTATTGAAAAAACTATTTATAAAAGTTGTAAGATCAAAAAAGAGGTAGTTGAAAAAGATGAAAAAGAGAAAGGAATTAGAAAAATTTTAAATTTTGGTCATACTTTTGCTCATGCATATGAAGCGACATTAGGTTATTCAAAAAAATTAAACCATGGTGAAGCTGTTATTCTGGGAATGAATAGTGCTTTAAAATTTTCTCTAAATCATAATCTTATCAAAAAAATTGAATATCAATCGATAATTTCACACTTCGAAAACTTTAGATTACCTAACAATGTAAAAAAATATTTTTCAATAAAGGATTTAAATAAAATTTTAAAATTCATGATGAAAGACAAAAAAAATACTACAAAAAAAATAAATCTTATATTATTAAAAAAAATAGGCTTTGCAGCTGTTAATAATCAATACAGCAACAAACATATAAAAAACTTTTTAAAGCAAGAATTAATTAATTAAAATTTGAATAGAGTGAATGTGCTCTTTTAATTCTTTATCTAAAATTTTATAGATTTTTTTATTTTTTTCTATTCGACTTAATTTTTTAAGTTCCTCAGAAACAATTATTAATTTTAAATGAAACTTTCCTTCTTGATTTCCTGAATGATTCTTGTGAAGAAAAGATTTATCTTCAATCTTGATATTATCTATTTTTATATTATCTTTAAGTTTTTTTTTTACGATTGAAATTAAATCATTTATATTCATAAATAATAATATTATATCATGAAAAATATTTGCGATTGGAATAATTGTAATGAAATAGGTCAATATAAAGCACCTGTTGAAAAAGATAATAGTAAAAAATATAGAATGTTATGTTTAGAGCATGTTAAAGAGTTTAATAAAAATTGGAATTATTTTTCAGGTATGAATGATAAGCAAGTAATTGAGTTTTTAAAATCTGACATGATTTGGCACAAACCCACCCAAAGCTTTAGTTCATCTGATAATTTTTTTAAAGTGTTATGGAACAACACTTTAAAAGATGAGACTAATAAAAGTTTTAAGAGTGAATTTAACCACATGCGACAATTCAAATTCGATAATAAAGACATAAAAGCTTTTGAAATTTTAGGAATTTCAGTCGGTTTAAAATGGCAAAAAATTCAAGATAAATTTAAAATCCTTGTCAAAAAATTTCACCCCGATATAAATGCAGGTAATAAAAAATACGAAGAAAAACTAAAACAAATTACATTAGCTTATACACAGCTAAAAAATACTTATAAGGAAAAAATTGACACCTAATTTAGACATACAACCAGATATAAAAGTTTCAATTAAACAAACTTTTGGTTTGGACTCTGAAATGGAAGTAAATGCTTTCTCACAGAAAAGTGAGTATGTACCTGAAATAGATAAATCGTACAAATTTGATAGAGACACCACATTAGCGCTCATATCTGGATTTGCATTTAATAAAAGAGTCCTAGTGCAGGGATATCATGGTACAGGTAAGTCTACACACATTGAACAAATTGCAGCAAGACTAAACTGGCCTTGTATAAGAGTTAATTTAGATAGTCATATTAGCCGTATCGATTTAATTGGAAAAGATGCAATAGTTTTAAAAGATGGAAAACAAATAACACAATTTAATGAAGGGATTTTACCTTGGTCTATTCAAAATCCAGTTGCTCTAGTCTTTGATGAATATGATGCTGGAAGACCAGATGTGATGTTCGTTATACAAAGGGTACTAGAAGCAGAAGGAAGCTTTACACTTCTTGATAAAAACAAAGTTATCAAACAAAATAAATATTTTAGACTGTTTGCAACGTCAAACACAGTTGGTCTGGGTGACACGACTGGACTTTACCATGGAACGCAGCAAATTAACCAAGGACAGATGGATAGATGGAATATTGTAACAACTTTAAACTATCTCAGCCTAGAAAGAGAAATGGAAATTATTTTAGCTAAAAACAAAAATTTAAATAATCAAAAAGGAAAAGAGAAAGTTTCAAATATGATTAAAGTTGCATCTCTAACAAGAAAAGGATTTATGGCTGGAGATATTTCAACAGTTATGAGTCCAAGAACTGTCCTACATTGGGCTGATAATACAGAAATTTTTAAAGATACTGGGTATGCATTTAGAGTAACTTTCTTAAATAAATGTGATGAGATAGAAAAAAATACCATTGCAGAATATTACCAAAGATGTTTTGGAGAAGATCTACCGGAATCATTGGTTAATATTCAGATCTAATGAGTAAAGAAGCCAATTTAAAAGAAAAATTAAGACAAGCACTCGCTTCAACAATAAGAGTAATTTCCGATGATTTAGAAATTCAAAAAAAATCTGAAAATAATAAAAGTTCAAAAAAATTTGATTTTTATGAGTTAGATAATCTTAATAATAAAAATGACTTTATTAAAGCTCGGGCTGAGGCAGATTCTGCTGCTTTGAAAAAAAAATTTTCTAATGATTCAATTTATAAAAAAAATTCACCTAATAATTCAAATTGTAAATCCTTATATGCTCTCACTGAAAAAATTAGATATGAAGCCCTAGGTGGAAAAATGCTTAAAGGTATAGAAAAAAATTTAAGAGACAATTATAGTCAATTAATTAATTTGAAAAGAAAGGATCAATTAAAAACAAAAGATGATGTAAATGTGGGAGAAGCATTTGAGCTTTATATGCTTAAAAATTTTCACAATCTTAAACTAAATTCATTAACAACTAAAATGCTTAATTTTTGGGAAAAAGACTTTGACCAATCAATTAAAAAACATTTCGAATATTTAAAGGCTAATTTAGAAGATCAAAGTAAATATAGTTCAAAATTCTCAGAACTACTTCAAAATTTAGATATTTTTCAGACTGATGACGAAACAGAGTCTAAAGAAGAAAACCAATCTGATGGTCAAGATAATCCATCAAACGATGACCAACAAAGTGAAAATGATGATCAAAAAAGTCAAAATCAAGAAGAAGAAACAGACGCTAGCTTAGACTCTGATTATAATATTGATGAATATAAAATGGATGAACAGCTTGTTGATACAGACTCTGAACAACAAAGTTCCGAACAAGTAATACAAAAAAAAAATATTAATGAACTTAATTTAGATTATAAAATATATACAAACAAATTTGATGAAATAATAAAAGCTGAAAATCTAGAAAATGCTGATGAAGCAAACAAACTTAGAAAATCATTAGACCAACAACTAATTGGCTTTCAAGATATCGTAACAAAACTAGCAAATAAATTACAAAGACAACTTCTTGCGAAACAAAATAGATCTTGGGAGTTTGATTTGGAAGAAGGACTTTTAGATAGCGCAAAACTCCCTAGAATAATCATAGATCCATATAATTCTTTGTCATTTAAAAAAGAAAAAGATTTAGAATTCAAAGACACTATTGTTACACTTTTAATTGATAACTCTGGATCTATGAGAGGAAGACCTATTACCATCGCAGCAATCTGTGCAGATATTTTATCTAGGACTTTAGAACGCTGTACAGTAAAAGTAGAAATTTTAGGTTTTACTACAAAAAACTGGAAAGGTGGTCAATGTAGAGAATTCTGGAATAAAAAAGGAAAACCAAAAACACCTGGAAGATTAAATGATTTAAGACATATAATTTATAAAGGTGCTGATACTCATTGGAGACAAGCAAAAAGCAATCTTGGATTAATGTTAAAAGAAGGTTTATTAAAAGAAAATATAGATGGTGAAGCAATTAATTGGGCATTTAGTAGATTACAAAAAAGAAAGGAAGAAAGAAAAATTTTGATGGTGATTTCAGATGGAGCACCAGTTGATGACTCAACTCTATCAGTAAATTCTGGTGATTTTTTAGAAAAACATTTAAAAAAAATTGTAAAATTTATTGAGGAAAAAACTGAAATAGAAATACTAGCAATTGGAATAGGCCATGATGTTTCAAGATACTATAATAGAGCAATAAAAATAACAGATGTAAATGAACTTGGTGATGTTATGATTTCTCAACTAAGCTCTTTATTTGACACAAAAAATAGACTCCATTAAATATTAAATAAATCTTTATTATTCCATTTAATCAAAATTTCAGCTCCACTTCTTGTTTTAGAATTTCTACATTTAACTATGGCAAAATTTTTTTCTAATAAAGTTTTTCCAATAAAAATACCTAAACCTAAACCTGTTTTTGACTTTTGATCCAGATTATAAGATTTCAAATATGGCTCTCCTATCTTTGTTAAGATGTCGTTTGGATAACCTGAGCCATCATCTTCTATAGTAATTTCTGTAATTTCATTATCACTTTTTAAGTTAATAAATACATTTTTTTTTGAAAATTTATTAGCATTTCCTATAAAATTTCTTAACCCATAAATAATTTCAATAGACTTAGTTATTATTTTTGAATTAGAGTCTTGATCAAAATTAAAAACAAAATTTTTGTTACTAATTTCTCTAAAAGAAGAAATTATTTCACTTAGATATTCTCTTACAGTTATGTCTTTATCAATAAATTCATCCTCTTCTACTGGATTTAAAGTTAATTTTTTTAAGATTTCATTACATCTCTCCACTTGACTAGAAAGTAATTCAATATCCTTTTTAATCTCCTTGTTGCTTTCAAATTGTTTAGTTAATTCATGAGTAATTAATTTTATTGTGGAAAGAGGAGTTCCTAAAGAATGAGCAGCAGCAGCTGCTTGTCCACCCAATGATAGAAGTTCATGTTCTTTAGCCATAACTTCTTCCATTTTAGCTAATGCATCTTTTCTTAATCGAGATTGAGTGCCAAATGTAATTGCAAAATAATTTAAAAAAAATAAAGCAATAATTAGTGAAATAGGGATAGAGTAGAAATAGTATTGGCTGACATGAAAATGTTCACTTAAAGGTGAGGGCAAATCTTTCGAAAAAAAAGTAAGAAATATTATTATAATAGTTGTTAATAAAACAAGAAATGTATTTGTATTTAAACTTAAATTTGTTGCTGCAAAAACACTAGGGATTAGTATGAAAATTACAAATGGATTTACTATTCCTCCAGTTAAAAAAAGTAAAACTCCCAGTTGAAGAATATCTATAACTAAAAACAAAAAAGCCGACCTATCTGATAGCTGAGTTTTTTGATAAACTAAAATTAAATAAAGGTTACTTAAAATTCCAATAAATATGACCAAGTTTGATATGATAAAATCAAAGTCAAATTTTAAATAAAAATATACAAAATTTACAGCAATTAATTGTCCTAAAATTCCAATCCATCTTAAAAAAATATATGTGGATTTTTTAAACGAATGGTATTTTGAAGTTTGAAAAAACTTCATTATTAAATATCAAGATTCTGAACATTTATTGCATTTGAAATAATGAAATCTTTTCTTAATGCAACATCATTGCCCATCAAAGTGTGTATTAAATTTTGATCTTTTTTAAAATCTTTTGAGTATTGTACCTGAAGTAAATTTCTTGTTTCTGGGTCAAGTGTAGTACTCCATAACTCCTCTGGATTCATTTCACCCAGTCCTTTAAATCTTTGGATATTCATTTTGGATTTTTCTAAATCAAAATATTTAAGGTATTCTTTTGATCCTTTTTTCATTTTCTTTAATTCTTTGTTGTGATTTAAAATGTACTCTTCAAGTTCTTTTTCATCTTTAATATATATCCCTTTAGTTCCTTTGTTTATTTTGAATAATGGTGGTTGAGCAAGATATACATGACCATTTTCAATCAATTTATTAAAAGGTTTATTATTAAAAAAAGTTAATAATAGTGCTCTAATATGAGATCCATCAACATCTGCGTCTGTCATAATAATAATTTTACCATATCTTAAATCTTTTAAATCTATCTCTTGTGCTTTTGGATCTAATCCCAAAGCATTAATTAAGGTTACAATTTCGTTGGATGAAATCATTTTTGAGAGTGCTTTGGTCCTTTGATCATAACCATTTTTGTTTCCATTTTTATTTTTTTGAAGATCTTCAACATAAGTATTTAAAATTTTTCCTCTCAACGGCAAAACTGCTTGATTTGTTCTATTTCTTCCTTGCTTTGCTGATCCACCCGCCGAGTCACCCTCTACGATAAATAACTCTGTGCCCTCTTGCTTACCTATTTGACAATCTGCTAATTTGCCTGGCAATCCGCTTAATTCTAAAGATCCTTTTCTTCTTACATTTTCTCTAGCTTTTCTTGCAACATCTCTTGCTGTTGCAGCTTGAATAATCTTTGCTAAAATAATTTTAGATATTGAGGGGTTTTGGTCGAACCAAATAGATAATTTCTCACTAACAATTGTCTCCACTATTGTTCTTACTTCTGACGAGACCAATTTATCTTTTGTTTGAGATGAAAACTTTGGATCAGGAATTTTAGTTGACAATATGCAAGTTAAACCTTCTTTAATATCATCACCAGAAATAGTTAGTTTGTTTTTTTTTAAAAGATTATTATCACTTACATACTTATTAATAATTCTTGTTAAGGCACTTCTAAAGCCTAATACATGAGTGCCACCATCTTTTTGATAAATATTATTTGTATATGGCAAAACATCCTCAGAGTAACCCGCATTCCACTTTAAAGAACATTCTACTTCAATATTTGCTTTTTTTCCTTCAATATAAATTGGCTTTTTAAATAGATCGTTCCCATTTTTATTTAAGAGTTTTTCTCTTTTTTCATCTAAATACTCTACAAATTCTAGGACACCTCCTTCAAATTTAAAATCTTGAATTTTTTCTTTTTTTTGAGAACTATCTACAAATGATATTTTGATGCCTTTATTTAAGAAAGCAAGTTCTCTCATCCTTTTTATTAAGATATTTCCACTAAATTTAATTGATGAAAATATTTCTTTAGAGGGAAGAAAAGTTATTTGAGTGCCTGTCTCTTTTGATTTTCCAATTTCTTTTATTGGTTTTTTTGCGGCACCATTATTAAATTCAATAAAATATTTTTTTCCATCTCTTTTGATCTCTAACTCTAATTTTTCAGAAAGTGCATTAACTACTGAAACACCAACACCGTGTAAGCCACCAGAAACTTTATAAGAGTCATGATCAAATTTTCCTCCAGCATGTAATTGTGTCATAATTACTTCAGCTGCAGATTTTTTCTCTCCCTTATGAATATCAACGGGAATACCTCTTCCATCATCTTTTACTGTTAAAGTTCCGTTTGAATTAATTTTTACAAAAATATTTTTACAATATCCTGCTAAAGCTTCGTCTATAGAATTATCAACAACTTCATAAACCATATGATGTAAGCCTGTACCATCATCCGTATCACCTATGTACATTCCAGGTCTTTTACGAACTGCTTCTAGACCTTTTAAAACTTTTATAGAGTCTGCTTGGTATGTTTTTTCTTTTGTCATTTTTTATTTATAGGAAAAAATAATTATAACATTTTTTAATGAAATTGCTTATTTTTAAATCTTAAATTTGTAATAAAAGTTGTCTAATATAGCGAATTATTTAACCTTACCACGGTATATTTTTTTTCAACAAGTTTATGAACGCACCATTATAATCTTTATTATCACATATTATATCTATTATATACTCAGCACATTTTTCAGAACTCAAATAACCTTTATTATTCATATTTGTATTTACATTTCCTGGATCAATTGTAATTACTGAAATTTCAAATTTTTTATTTAAATCAATTGATAAGTTTTTAGAGATTGAATTCAATGCAGATTTGCTAGTTCTATAAATATATGCATTTCCCTTGCTATTCATTGTAATGCTGCCACCTTGGCTGCTTATATTGATTATTTTTTTTAGATACTTCATTTTATCATTATTACTTATTAATTGTAATATTTTTAAAATTGATAAAGAATTTATTTTTAAAATATTTAAAAAATTATTAAAATCTAATTTATCTATTGATTGATTACTTGATCCAAATTGCCCGGCACAATTAATAATGATATTGATATTATATTCTATTATTTTTTTTTCTACTTCTTCATAATTGTTCATATTAATTAAATCACACTTCAAAATAATTAAATTAGAGCTTGTAATCTCTCTTAAATTTTTTTCGTTGTTATTATAAATTGCTATTACCTTGTTATTTTCGATCAATTTTTTACATATTCCCAACCCTATTCCTGAGCTTGCTCCTGTGACTAAAATTATTTTATTTTTAATTTGTGAATTTTTTTTTTTAAAAAATTTTAAATTATAAATTTTTTTTTTTATTATTGATCTTATCCCCATAAACTTAATTTAAAAATTTTGATTTAAAAACATTAAATGCTGATATTCTTGAATAAATCTTAACTGCATCTGAATATTGAAATGTTAAAAATTTAAATATAAATTTAATTATATAATTTGGTATTTTTTTTTTAAAATTTCTAATCATTTCAAAATAATTGTTTGTTTTTTTTTTATAAAAATAATAAAGCATATCGTGAGTAAAATTATATTCTCTGATATAAATTTTCATATATTTATTTTTCACTTTGATATTTCCATGTTGATGAATACAGATCGAGTCTTTTATTTGTATAACTGATTTTTTCATAAATTTGATTGTTCTGCATAAATCATCATCTGAAAAATATAAAAAAAAATTTTCATCAAATAAAAGATTATTTTTTTTAAAATCTTCAGTTTTAAACATCATGCAAGCTCCAAGCGCACTTTCTACACATGCATCTCCATCTAAAGTAAGTATTATATCTTTCTGACCATTTTCTGGTAATGGTCCACCTGAATAAGATGGTGTTTGATCATGATTAAAAGAAGTTGGTGTGACGATCAAGGCATCTTCGTATGAAGAAAGTTTTTTAGTCAAAGTATAAATATCATCACTCTTGATTAAACAATCAGGCCCTAAGACTAAAGTATAAGAAGATAAGCTTTCTCTTATACCCTGATTGTAACCTGCAGAAAAACCATTATTTTTTTTATTTAAAATGTATCTATAAATCTTAAAATTTTTTAAAATTTCATTTTTAAGTTCATCATTATTATCATTATCTATTATTATAATTTTAAAATCTTTAATGAAGTTAAGTGTTTTAGAAATTAATTCATAAGGCTCTTTGTATAAAACTATAACAATCGTGACATTCTTATTATCATTTTGATTTTTCATTTATTCTATTATACATAAAAGATTAATTAACAAATATGCAAAACATACTTATAACTGGTTCATCAGGTTTTATTGGATCAAATATTTTGAACAGTTTGCATAGAAATTACAACATTTATATCACTTCAAGAAAGAACGTTTCAAAAAAAAGAAAGAAAGTTCATGTAATATATTTTAAAAATCATAGTGAACTAAATAAAAAACTAAAAAAAATAAAAATTGATACAGTTGTCCATTGCGGCACCCATTATGTAAAAAATCACTCTTTTTCAGATATAAAAAAACTGATTACAGCTAATATAGAATTTGGTGTTATTTTACTTGAAAATTTAAAAAGTATGAAAGTAAAAAAATTTATAAACTTTTCAACTGTCTGGCAAAATTATAATGGAAAACCAGATATGGCTTATAATCTATATGCTGCCTCAAAAATATCTTTCACAAAAATTCTCAATTATTATGCCCATAATTTTGTAAAGATTAAATTTTATAATTTATTTATTTCAGATACATATGGAAAAAATGACAAAAGAAACAAACTTATTAATACAATAAAAAAAAAAATTAAAAACAAAAAAGAAATTAAGATTATTTCAAAAAAATTAACTGTCAATCTATTGAATGCAGAAGATGTTACAAATGCAATAAAGATCATCTTAAGAAGAAGTATTAAACCTGGAAATTATAATGTTATTAATAACAAATATTTTAAAATTTATGATTTATTAAAAAAAGTAAGCAAATATAAGAATTTTAAAAGCCGACTAAAATGGGGGAACAATTTTTTTAAAAAGGAAAAAGTTATTAATTTTAATAAATTACCTGGGTGGAGTCCAAAAAACAGTACTTTTGTTAATTTAGAAAAATTTATTGTAGGACAAACTTAATATTGTAATTTAATTCAAATATTATAACTAAAAGCTATGCATAAAATATATTACGGTAAAGCAGTTTACGATCAAAAAGAAATTAAGGCTGTTATGAAAGTGTTGAAACATAATAGTCTTAATCTCATAGATGGACCACATGTAAAAATTTTAGAGAGAAAAGTGGCTAAAATTTTTGGAAAAAAATATGCACTTATGGTTAACTCTGGTTCTTCAGCAAATTTACTTTCTCTTAGTGCATTTAATTTTAAAAAAGGAAGTGAAATAATTACGCCAAACCTTACATTTTCTACAACCGTGGCTCCAATTTATCAGCTAGGATTAATTCCACATTTTATTGGAGTTTTGGAAAATAAGTTTATTGCTGACCCCGAACAAATAGAAAAATGCATAAATAAAAAAACAGTAGCAATTATGATACCTAATCTTTTAGGAAATATTCCTGATAGGAAAAAAATTTATTTAATTGCAAAAAAAAACAATTTAAAAGTAATTGAAGATTCTGCAGATACTATTGGTTATTTAGTTAATGGTAGGGTAAATGGAAATTATTCAGATGTAACTACTAATAGTTTTTATGCATCTCATATTATAAATGGTGCTGGATCTGGAGGTATTGCTTGTTTTAATGATTATAAACTATACCAAGAGGCAAAACTTATTCGAGGATGGGGCAGATCGTCAGCGATATTTAATGAATCTGAAAAAATTCAAGACAGATTTAACGTAAAAATTTCAGGTATAGAATATGACAAAAAATATATTTTTTCAAAATTAGGCTATAATTTTCTTCCTTCTGAAATTTCTGCAGCATTTGCAATTGAACAAATAAAAAAATTAAAAAAGAATATTAAAATAAGAAACTTCAATTTTAATTATTTAAAAAAATTTTTTAAGAATTATGAAAAATACTTCAAATTACCTGAAGTTTATAAAAATACTACAACGCCATGGTTGGCTTTTCCATTGGTTATTAAAAATAATAATAAATTTTCTAGAAAAGAACTGCAAATTTTTTTTGAAAAACAAAATATTCAAACAAGAACTATTTTTACAGGGAACATACTCAAGCAACCTTTGATGAAAAAATTAAATTATAAAATGCATAAAAACTCGAATCCTATTGCTAATGATGTTATGAAAAATGGTATTTTACTAGGGTGTCACCAGGGTTTAAATGCTAATGACCTGAAATATATATCCAATACATTTAAAAAATTTGTTAATTTAAAAAAATTATCTTAGTGTCAAAAGTGGCGGAGAGAATGGGATTCGAACCCATGAAAGAGTTGCCCCTTTACACGCTTTCCAAGCGTGCGCCTTCAACCGCTCGGCCACCTCTCCTGAATCATAAAATATAATTTTTGTATTTTTCATAATTGTCAATCAAATATTTTGGGAATTTTTCATCAAAAATTACTTTTTTATATTTATGACCTCTTTCAAAAAGGTCTATTTTTTTTTCAATTTTGGATTTTATAACATTTATATCCGAAAATTTTTTTTCACTAAACTCTGAATGGGCAAATGTTTTTAATTTAATTGATATAAGATCTGGTGACATCACATTGTTAAAATGCCAGCCTCCATTTTGAAATAATTCAATATTTTTTTCTTTATCTAATCTAAATAAATTATAATTTAAATTTTTTGATTTAACTTTTTGTCTCATAAAATCAATCGATCTTAAATTTTTTTTTCTACATACACGAGTTCCTTCCCAAGGTGTTTCGTATGGATTAAACAGATTAAATTTATAATTAAAACATTTTTGAAAAAAAATACCGTATTTTTTTTTTAAATTAAAGTTTACTAAAATTTTTGGATCCGGTATTTCATCTGGATCAGAAAAAAATATAAAATCTCCAGCATCCGCAAAATTTAAACTCTTGAGCAAAAACTCTCTTTGTATTGCTTGATTTTGCCATAAATTTGTATTTTCTGGGAAAGGTCTATCTAATACAAAATATTTTATTTTTTTTTCAGAAAGAAACTTTTTATCAAAATAAAGTTTTTTTGGCTCATTTCTATGATTAAATTTAGACTCACAAATTACAAAATAATCTACAACATTTTTTAAAATATTGAACCTTAACTCAAACATAAAATTATTATCAAAAAAAGTAACACAATCTAAAATTTTATTTTTCATTGGTCCAAATGCTTAATAGTTTAGAATTGTAATATATTTCTTTTTTACTCATGCCTGGAAAGCTAGTGTCAAATCTATTATTAAGTATATCATTACTTATATGTTCAATTTCTAGACTATAAATATTTTTTGAAATACCAATACTATGTTTGCTAGGGTATTTTCCTAAAACATCTATGTGACCTACACCAGGATTCCAGGAATTTTTTAAAATAATTTCACCATCCTCTCCATGAATAACAGTTTTATTTCCAAAATTATTTTTAAATGATGTTGATATAATAGATTTGAATTTATTATCCAAAATTACCTCTATCGAACTTTCTATATCAATATTTTCAAACTCAAACTCTTTTTTTATATTTTGAATTTCAAAATTTTCATAATTCAAATTTTTTATCAAAGAGGCAACAAATAAACTCATTGACAAAGGATAGCATCCTTGATCAAGTATAACGCCTCCTCCTAATTCTTTATTAAATATTCTTTTCTTTTTATTAAGTTTTTTTTTTAACAATCCAAAAAAATATTTCTTTGAAATTAGATCAACTCCAAAATCTGATTTCATCGAAATTATATTTCCAACTTGATTATTTTTAATAATTTCCTCTAATTTAGTTAATTGTGGATGATATCTATACATAAAACCTTCGCCAAAAAATACTTTATTAAAATTTGGATGTTCATATACTAATCTTGTTTTTTCAAAGTTTATTAATGCTGGTTTCTCAACTAAAACATTTTTTTTTGCATCCAAAGCTTTTAAAACCCATTCATGATGAAATAAATTTGGAAGAGCAATATACACAATATCAATATTTTCATTTATTATTAATTTTTCATAATCATCGAATAAATATTCATCACTAATTTTAAATTTTTTTTTAAATTCATCCAATTTAGAACTGCTGTGACTTGCTACAGCTATTAATTTTGCATTATTTGTATTATAAAATGAGTTTGCAAACTGATATGCTATATTTCCAAGTCCTATTATCCCCCAATTTAGAATTCGTTCCATGGCATCAACTTACTACATATGATTGAGAAAAAAATAAAATATTTATACAAAAGAATAATTCAAAAAATTTTCATTTTAATATATGGAAAAATTTCAGTATTAAAAAAAAACAAATCAAAATTAACAATTAATAAAATTAATAGTGGAATATCAAATCCACAAAGTAATTTAAAATATCAAATTTATGAAATTGAAAATGCAAGAATTTTTACAGATAATCATGAAAATGTTGCGATAATAAAAAATAATATGATAGTGCCGAAAATATCTTTTCAACAAATTAAGGGATCGCTGAAAAATATAAAATTTAATTCTGTTATAAATAAAGGAACAAATTCATTTGTTAAAAAAATATCAGGTTGTGTATTCAATTTGGCTCAAGGAGGAAGTGGAAACAATTATTTTCACTTCATGTTTGATATTATTCCAAAAATTTTTATTCTAAAATCAAAAAAAGATCTTTCAGAGATTGATTTTTATTATGTTTCAAGTCCAAAAAAATGGCAGATAAAAATTTTTAATATGATTGGCATAAAATATAAACAACTTTTAAATAGTGAAATATATAATCATATTAAAGCAAATAAAATTATATCTGTAGATCATCCTTGGTATTACTCTGGAGAAATACAAAACAATGTAAAAAATATACCTAAATGGATAATTAATTTACATAGAGGAAATTTCTTAAAAGAATCCTCTTATATAAAGTCTAATAAAAAAATTTTTTTGGATAGATCTGGTTCAGAATATAATCACTGTCAAATTGAAAATTTAGATGAAATAAAAATTTTATTAAAAAAAAATAATTTTCAAATACTTAAGCCAGAAAAAATTTCTTTAAAAAAACAAATCCATATTTTTAAAAATGCTTCTATAATCATAGGTGCTCATGGAGCATCATTTACAAATATAATTTTTTGTAAAACTGCTACAAAAATTATTGAAATAATCCCAATTGATCACCCTAATAGAAAATGTGAGACTATTAGTAAGTTTTTAAAATTAAGATACTCAAGAATAAAAACCAAACAAAATAATTTTGATAAAAACTATCCTTTTAAGATTTTTTTAGAAGAAAAACATCTAAAACAAATTCAAAAAATTATTGATCTTTAGAAATTTTTAAAACTCCAATAAATGCTTCTTGTGGAATTTCTACTCTACCGAATTGTTTAGATCTTGCTTTTCCTTTTTTTTGTTTTTCTAATAATTTTCTTTTTCTATCAGTTGCTCCACCGCCATGAATTTTAGTCAAAACATCTTTTTTAAAACCCTTAATAGTTTCTCTGGCAATAATTTTTCCTCCAATTGCAGCTTGTACAGGTATCATAAAATTATGTCTTGGAATTAAATCTTTTAATTTTTCACAAACTTCTCTTCCTGTTCTTTGAGCAAAATCTTTATAAATCATCATTGCTAATGCATCTACTGGCTCTCCATTTACCAAGATTCCTAACTTAACTAAATCACCTTCTCTGTGCTCAATTATTTCATAATCAAAACTTGCATATCCACTTGTCATTGACTTTATTCTATCATTAAAATCAAATACTACCTCGTTTAGTGGCAGTTCATAAGTTAAAACTGCTCTGTTACCTGAGTAAGTTAAGTTTATTTGAATACCTCTTTTGTCTTGGCAAAGTTTTATTATTGAACCCAAATATTGATCTGGTGTTATTATTGTAGCTTTAATCCAAGGTTCCTCAATAGTTTTAATTAAAGTGGGATCTGGTAAGCTTGAAGGGTTTTGTAAATCTATAACATCACCATTATTTAAATTAACCTTATAAACAACTCCCGGAGTTGTAGTAAGTAAATTTACATCAAACTCTCTTTCTAATCTTTCAGTAATTATCTCAAGATGAAGAAGTCCTAAAAAACCACATCTAAAGCCCAACCCCAAGGCTGAGGAAGATTCTGCTTCAAATGAAAAACTTGCATCATTTAACTGCAACTTTGCTAATCCATCTTTTAATTTTTGATATTCTGAACTATCAACCGGAAATAAACCACAAAAGACAACTGGTTTACTTGGCTTAAAACCAGGTAATGGATTTACTACCGGTTTTGATGCATCACAAATAGTATCTCCAACTTTTGTTTCGGATAAAACCTTTATCCCTGTGATTATAAAACCTATTTCTCCAGTATTTAACTCTTCAATGTCTTTTGCTTTAGGAGTAAAAACTCCAACTTTCTCTACAATATAATCTTGATTTGTTGACAACATTTTGATTTTCATGTTTTTAGTTATCTTGCCATTAATTATTCTTACTAAGATAACTACACCAAGGTAAGTATCATACCAGCTATCTACCAAAAGACATTTTAGATCTTCTTTTAAATTTCCTTTCGGCCCTGGCAACTTAATAATTATTTGTTCCAAAATCTCATCTATGCCTTCTCCTGTTTTACCAGAACAAGGAACTGCATTTCCTGTATCAATCCCTATTACATCCTCTATCTGTTTTTTTGTTCTTTCCAAATCTGATGCTGGCAAATCTATTTTATTTAGCACAGGAATTATTTCATGATCTATATCTAAAGCTTGATAAACGTTGGCTAATGTTTGAGCCTCTACACCTTGAGTGCTATCTACAATTAATATTGATCCTTCACATGCATATAAAGATCTACTAACTTCATAACTAAAGTCTACATGTCCTGGTGTATCAATAATATTTAAAATGTATTCTTTTCCATTCTTGGCTTTGTATTTTAATTTGACAGTTTGAGCTTTTATAGTAATTCCTCTTTCACGTTCAATATCCATTGAATCAAGAACTTGGGCCTTCATTTCTCTTTCTGTTAGACCACCACATTTGTGAATAATTCTATCTGCTATTGTTGATTTACCATGATCAATATGCGCAATGATTGCAAAATTTCTAATATTATCAATAGTGCTCATATTATTTTTAGGATCTAATTTTAGCACCAGTCTTATTTTCAACTGAATCTATTATCAAATTATTAATTTTTTCTAGATCATTGTCGTTCAGTGTTTTTTCAAATGACTGGATTGTCACACTTATTGCTATTGATTTTTTGTTTTCAGGTATATTCTGACCCTCATAAACATCAAAAACTCGTATGTTACTAATCAATTTTTGATCAACACTTGAAATTGCATTTATTAATTCTTGAGCATTTACTTCTTTATTTATTATAAACGCAAAGTCTCTTTCTGATTTTTGAAAATCTGAAACATTAAATTTTGTTTTTTGGTCATTTAATGATTTTCTAGGTAGTTTTAGATTATCTAAAAAAATTTCAAAACCCACAAGAGTTTCTGTTTTTATATCTATTTTTTTTATAATGTTAGGATGTATTTCACCAAAATATGCGGCTACCTGATCTGTTTCTTTATTTAAAAATAATCTACCAGATTTACCTGGATGGTAATAATTAGGTGTTTTATCATCTATAAAAAATTTATCTGAATTATAGCCAGCCTCGACTAAAGTTTGGATTACATCTCTTTTAACATCAAATATGTCAACATTTCTCTCTTTATCAATCCAAGATGATTTGTTTTTTTTTCCTGCTAATAATCCGCAAGCAAGAATACTTTGTTCGCCCGGATTTGATCCTGTAAAAATCGGGCCAATTTCAAATATAGATAAATCTCTAAAGCCCCTATCAATATTTTTACTAATATACATAACTAAATTTGAAAAAATTGAGTTTCTTAAAACTCCCAGTTCAGAACTAATAGGATTTATAATCTTAATTTCTTTATTTAAACTTTTAAAGTGATCATTATAATTTGAGTCTGTAAAAGACCATGTGATTGTTTCTAGATAACCTTTTGAGGCTATGGCTCTTTGCAAAAAGTGAAATAATTTTTGAGATTGAGTTAATGTGGGTTTCGTTCTTTCTTTAACAGGGTCTATAATTTTTATTTTATCATATCCACTTATTCTTACTAATTCTTCAACAATATCTACCTCTTGTAAGATATCTGGTCTCCATGATGGAACTTCTAATTTTAAATTATTTTTTATTTTTTTACATACAAACCCAAGATCCTCTAAAATTTTGATTATTTCTTTATTTGAAATTTTAAAACCAGATATTTTTTCAAATAGACTCATATCAAACTTTAAAGTTTTATTTTTGTAAGTTTCAATTTTTTGGATATCTATTTTGCTTATTTCACCCCCACAAATTTCTTTAATTAATAAAGCTGCTTTGTTTAACCCGTCTTCAATAGACAAAGGATCAATACCTCTTTCAAACCTAAATTTAGCGTCTGTATCAATATTTAATTTTTTTGCTGTATTTCTTATAGATTTTGGTTCAAAATAAGCTGACTCTAATAAAATATTTTTTGTATCAAATTCTGTACCTGTTCTTACACCACCAATTATACCCCCTAAACCTAAGATCCCTTTGTTGTCACTTATAACGCACATATCATTTTCTAATTTATAATTTTTATTATCAAGGGCTGTAAATACTTCTCCAGAATTGGAGTTTCGAACAATTATACCTTTTTGAATTTTATCAGCATCATATGCATGTAATGGACGATTAATATCGAGCATGACATAATTTGTAACATCAACTATTGCTGAAATTGGTTTTTGACCGACAGAAACCAATTTTTCTTTTAACCATTGGGGACTTTCAGTATTTTTGACATTAGTAATTAAACAGCTTCCAAAAGCTCTACATCCTTGATTTTTTTCTTTTTTGATTTTTACCTTTAAACTTTGCTTGATATTTGACTTAATTTTTTGATCTTTTATCTTATTTAATTTTCCAAAACCAGACGCTACGAGATCTCTAGCAATACCTTTAACACCAAGACAGTCTGGTCTATTAGGAGTTACTGACAAATCAATAACATTTAAATTTGATTTTGAAAAAAAACTTTTTCCAATTTTTTTCTCATATTTTGATATTGGTAATTCTGCTATTCCATCCGCCTCATCAGATAAATTTAGCTCAGACTCAGAACAAAGCATTCCATAAGAAGTTACACCTCTAATTTTAGCTACTACTAGTTTTATTTTTGACTTAGGAACAACTGCACCTGGAGGTGCATAAATTGTAATTAAACCACTTTTCGCATTAACGGCACCACATACAACTTTTTTTAATTGATCTTCCCCTACATCAACATCACAAACTTTAAGTCTATCTGCATTCGGATGTTTTTCTGTTTTTATAATTTTTGCTACTTTAAATAAATCAAGGCCCACAGACAAATTATCTACACTTTCAACCTCTAAACCAATATTGGTAAGTTGTTCTAAAAGTTTTTCCTCTTTTAAATTTGTACTTAAATGGTCTTTAAGCCAATCAAATGTGATTTTCATCTACTTAAACCCCTGTAATTTGTAGGTACATCTAATGGATCAAACCCAAAATGATTTAACCACCTATAATCACAATCAAAGAAAGCTCTCAAATCATTAATACCATATTTAAGCATTGCAAGTCTATCTATCCCTATACCAAACGCGTATCCCTGAAACTTTAATGGATTAATTTTTACATTTTTCAAAACGTTTGGATGAACCATTCCACATCCTAAAATCTCAAGCCATTTATCACCTTCTCCAATTATTATTTTTCCATCCTTTATTTCATATCCAATATCTACCTCCGCAGATGGCTCAGTGAAAGGAAAGTGGCTTGGCCGAAACCTCATTTTGATTTTTTTAACCTCAAAAAATTCTTTGATAAAATAATTTAAACACCCTTTTAAATTACCCATATTTATATCTTTATCTACATGAAGACCTTCAACTTGATGAAACATTGGTGAATGTGTTTGATCGCTGTCTGATCTATAAGTTCTTCCTGGAGCAATAATTTTGAAAGGAGGCTTATCTTTTAGCATGGTTCTAATTTGAACTGGTGAAGTATGAGTTCGCAATAATTTTTCTTTTTTTTCGTCTAAATAAAATGTGTCATGCATATCCCGAGCTGGATGATTATCGGGTGTATTTAAAGCTGTAAAATTATTGTACTCATTTTCAACGTCTGGTCCTTCCTCAACACTAAAGCCTATCTCTGAAAAAATAGATGAAATTTCATCAATTGTTTGTGATACAGGATGAATTTTTCCCCTCAGAAAATTTCTCTCAGGTAAAGTTATATCAATTTTTTCTTTTTCTAATTTCTCATTAATTTCTTCACTTTGAATTTCATTAATTTTAAAATTTATTAAATCTTGCAATTCATCTTTGATGACATTCAAATCTGAGGCAAATTTTTTTCTTTCATTTTCAGCAATAGAACTTATCTTTTTGAATTGTAATGAAATAAGTCCATTTTTTCCAAAGAGTTTTGATTTTATTTCATTTATTTCTGATAGATTTAACTTTCTTTCAAGTTTTGATAAAAATTCACCCTTTATTTTTTTAAGTTCAGACATTTTTACAGATTATTTCTTCAGTGAAATAAAACAATAGTGAAGA
>CESM01063284.1_pt1 | contig 27401 bp, 16 predicted proteins | sample 361421 | NCBI WGS metagenome assembly CESM01 (sample SAMEA2622219, study PRJEB7988) | marine metagenome | isolation source: saline water (ENVO:00002010), including | reverse complement strand
TGTCATTGGGTCATTCCAATCTTCTCCCATTCCACCGTGACGTGCAAGGTAATTCTTCATTCGGTCTTTATCTTTATGCTGTGTGTAATCACTCATTCCTCTAGCACCGAAGTGGACAGTCTTTGTTCTACCATTTGGTTTGGTAAATACAGCCATCAACTTCTTTTCTGGGTTTGTGCTTTCGTCTATTCTAATTGAAATTTTTTTTTGAGGGTTGGATTTTGCTGACCTTTCTTGCCAATCGTAAGAAACAGAATCCTCTGTTATTGGCCCACCTGCTGCCCAAGTGTAACAAGTTCTAGCAGAATGACATTTGAAATTGTGCATCCAACACATTCCTAATTGCCCGTCATCTTGTACGGATCCTGGCATACAATCTAACATTCTTGGTGATATGTCAAATGCAACACAGTTAGAGCAGTTTGATTCCTTAGCAACTTCTGGTGTTGTGTTCCAGTGTTCCGCTGCTTTGACCCAGTAATCTTCGTCTGCTAAGTTAAGTGGGCCGTATTTTATGTAATCTGCTTTTATTGCAGAGTTTCTATTCTTGGTGTTCAATTCCAAGTTCTGCGTTACTGCTGGACAACTATTGTGTGAGGGATTGTTTCTAACTCGTAAGTAATAGTTGCCATTTGATGAAACCATCATAGAACCAATTGATTTAGGCATTGGATTTGGTTTTGGGATTATGTTGTATACTTCTTCAATCGCAGCAGCAGGTCTTTCAATATCATATTCAATAATATGTTCTACTTCGCCTTCTGCCGCATCTAATGTATCGTCAATCATACCTGCAACACGTTTTGCCTCTTGTGGTGAGACGCTATCTGAAAGATGCGATTCAATCATAGCCTCGGTATTAGTCGGGTGTAGGAAGAAACTGATTACAGATGGTTTAGCATTGATTAAAAAATGCAAATCTTGTATCCTTGCATCGACTAACATATAGTCGCCCTTTTGCATATCTCTTCTACTGAAACCTCGTTTGTATCCAGCAAGAGACTCAGTTACTACGACTAGTTCTCCGTTTATTTCCATCTTAGTAAAGATGTCATCACTAACTTCTACTATGTTTGGTCTCTTTTCAGATTCTTTCAGTGTCTTGGTAGTGATTGTCGTTACCACACTAGCGTTCATTCTTTTTGACAATGAATCAATAAACTTGTTTTTAGTTGAACGGACTGGTCCAGTTATCGCAATAATTGTTCCAGCATTCGGGTTACGCATCGGTGCTATTGTGCCAAATGCAATATCACTTGTGTCGATATTGAAATCAAAAGTGTTTAACTTTTCTACAAGCGTTCTAACTGCTTGCAGAACTGCTTCGTCAGAATCTTCTGGCATTGGGTATCCTTTTGATGGAACAAATATCTGCACATTTCCTGTACCTTGTATTGTGAAAGATACTGCAGAGTTCTCTACTGGTATAGCAATATTGTATGCATTTGTCTGCCCTACTTGTAAGTCTTTATCTGGTTTTTTATACTCTTCTAAAAGTTCTAACAACAACTCAGGATTTTCAAATACTCTTTTTGGTAAGACCATACCGAAGTCACGTCTAGTTCTTTGGACTGGAGGATTAACCCCCACTGTAGATACTGCTGCTCCATCTTGACCGTAGACCGCTACAGGTGTGCTCATGTTTCTTAGTTCTCTATTCCTTTTTCCCAAGGCATCTGCTACTGCTTTACCCATCTTTTCTTTGAGCGTAACCATAATGTCATATTTTGCCCGATTCAATTCTTTCTTACCGCTACGGACTTCGTCCATTGCTTCTACGCTCTTTATTGAAAAGTCTGCTATTGGTAAAATAAAATTATGTTCTTCACCAATAACTTCCGATAGAGAACCATAAGCGTCTACTGCAACTACCGCATCGTAAAGCATAATGTCTTCTCTAATCTCTTCGTTGGTTATTTCTAGGTAATCTAGTATGTCTACTATCCTACTAGGTACTTCTTTACCATCTCTTATCTTAGCATCTCTAATCTTTATATCATTACTTATACATAGTATACCTAGTATATCATCATAGGTATATTCACTACCTCTATAATTAGAATAAAGGAAATGCGTAAGTCTTCTGTCGTCACCAGGAAGTAATCCCATGTATCCAACGCCCTTTACATCTTTATTCATTGTAAAATACTTTGAATGCCAATATGCGTAATTTTCTTGCGGTTTGTCTTTCGGGCCGAAGTCTGGCCAAGATGCAGTTCCTGTTTTCAGATCTTTGAGTGCCTTTGCAATGAAAGCATCTTCTAAATGTAAATCGCTACCAGTTGGTTCTTCTGGGTTCTTTTTTACTTTGTAATGACACTTATATGTTATTGTAAAGTATTTTCCATAAGTTTTGTTTAGCCACTTGACTACTTCCCTGGTAACTTTTTCGCAATACAGTAGGTCGTCAGCGTATGTTTCGTTAGACATTGTTTCGTCTAATCTTTTTCCTGCTTCATCTATCTGTGCATCTAGTCCTGCGATGAACTTATCTTCATCGATTTTAACATAATCTTTCTTCTTAGACGGTTTAGGTACAACGTGAAAGTAGTCCATTCTATCTGCCATAACAGTATAGAAGTGTCTAATGTTTCGTGGTTTATGACTCATGTCAAAATACAATAAGAAATCATCTGCGGAACTCAGTGATGGTTCGTCTCTCTTGGGATGTGTATGATAGAACATTTTTGCTTTTTCTGGGGCTTTGGTTATTTTTATCTTAGGCATAACTAAAGATGCTCTGCGATGATAAATTGATTTGTCGTCACAGTATCCATAGTTTTCTCCCATGTTTGATACGAAAGAAAACAGTTTAGACCTAAATGCTGGTCCGTCGAATCCTCTATAAGCAAATACTCTAAAATAAGTTTCAGGTGAAGTCATCACCATTTTTTCATATTCGTTATCAAAATCTTGTAAAGCAGTTAATTGTTTGGCTACTGGGTTGGTAAGACTCAATGGTGTTATTTGCATAGAACCAAGTATGACTGTGTTATTCCTAGTAGTTCTTGTTTGATAATCGTGGTTTTCTACAACATGATCTACACTATTAATTGTAAATAAACTTGTATTGTAAAACTCTCTTAGTATATTTGGTATATCACTACGCCTAACGTTTTTGGGGAATGTTATTCGGTATCTGAAAACATTATCTTTGTACTTAGTTTCTGTTTCGATGACTTTGTTTCCAGAAAGTATTTCTCCTTTTTCTGGGAAATTCAAAAGGGCTGCGATATCACTCGACGTCGTAGTCTTCATCATCTGGTTCATATTCGACTCCCTCCTCTTCATCTTCTTCTTCTAGCGTTTCAAATAAATCATCAAGTGGACTTTCTAATAAATCCCCTGTGGTTTCTGCACTAAAGGTTTCGTTGACTATACGCAACTCATCTTCTGTTAACGAATGTTCGGACTGTGCTTTTAACAATAATCTTTCCTTTTCTAGCATTTCAACAAAGTGTACAGGGAATGCGCCCATGCTGTATCTTTCCCATGTTTCTTTTGGTTCGGGTTCAGCATCCCAAGAAGCATGGGTGCTAACGTATTTATTGACATATTGCGACCACGCTTCTTGTTTGATTGGTGGATTTCTTGCAGCACCAAAGTGAGCAAAAAGTGTAGGCTTCAACGCTCTTTTCAATCTGGCGTTATCACCGTCGTAAGCACTTTGATATTCTGCACTAAAGCCGGAACCAGTTCTTGTTTCCGTTTCTTTCGCATCTTTGTCGATAACTTTGCCTCCTGGCACATAGTTGAACATAGAGGTTAGTATTTTTGCATCTTCCTTTGCTTGTTCTTTGTTTGATAAGTCATGTAAATCCATTTCAGTTTTGAAAGACTTTGTGTTGTACTTATCTGTGATTTTTGTTAGTTTGTCTGGGTCTTTCCCGAACATAACTCTATTTCCATCTTTACCATAGCCTAGTGCGTCGTCCACAGCCGTAGAATAATAAAATGGTAAATCAGTCATGGTGTAATGTGGTGTCTTGTTCATACTGTTTGCAGATTGTGTATCAATGAATACTTTGTAACCTGGTTCTCCTTTGTCGAATCTTTCGACTGCCCTGTTTAGTTCTCCTGGGACGTCTGATGTCCCTCCGATTAAGGGAACGTCTGCCTTTCTTCCGCCGTAAGTAGTCATAGGTACTATCGTTCCACCGGCTTCTACATACCTATATTTTTGCTTACCATCTTCATCTGTACCCAACTCTGTGCCATCAATGTAAACATCCATCCATGAGTTAAGTTTCTTTGGTACGCCATAAAAAGCAGGGTTTTGTTTAATCTTCTCAACAACTGTCACGTCAAATATAAAACCTGGAACTCTTGCGTCTTTTACTTCTTCTTTTGGAGAATAAGTAGAGTTTACTGTGTGTAATAGGTCGGATAAAACTTCTTCTATATCACCATCGTAGTCTTCATCTTTGATGTACTTGGCGTGCTCCTTACGAATTTCGCTGTTCTCTATGTCACAGTAAAGCCAATAGAAAGTATTTTCTGATATTACTAAATGCCAATTGATGCCATACTCTGCGCACATTTTTGTTGCGTTCATTATGTCAATGCCTCGTAACTTAAATGGAGATGTTATAGATTTGAATGTCATTGATGCCCAAAAGAAGTCTTTGTTATTTCCATGCATGACCCAATTTTTTGCATCATTATAGTATATTCTTTTACCATCTACATAGCCAATTATTGCGGTATCTTTTGTTAGTTTACTAAGTTTATTGAATGCCTTTTCCGACATCTTCCACGGTACTTTGGTGTCTATTTCTTCACCTAGATACTTGTCGTAAGCAAAATACATGTCGTCTCTCTTGATTGGATTTGGTAGAGACTGAACTATTGTAAAGCCACCTTTTGGTGCAGTGCCTTGTATTTTAATTAAATTATCTTGGTTAAATGCCACATCAGTTTGTTTGAGTGGGTTGAGGTCTGCTTTGATTGAAATTATTTTTGCGCCAATCATTTTTGTAATGTATCTCTTTGCTGGCACAACTCTGTATATCGCTGGTCTTCCAGCCGCTGTACTTGGTAAGTAATGGAACGGTAGTGCGTTAGTCATTCTCTTACTAATATCTTCATACGCAACTTCTACAACAATAGACGGCTCTACTACAACTATATCTTCGATGAAAGCATCGTCTCTTACATTGTTTGGTACTATGTTATTGTTGTTTTCACCTACAACCAAGTCTTTGAGTTTTATTCTATCTTCTTTCTTTAACGCTATTTCTGCCTTTGCCATGACATAATAAATCGGACCTCTATTTCGGTCTGTTTTGATTACGCCAACATATACATTTCCTATTTCTTTAGAATTTTGTTGATACGCTGTTGTCTTTGGATCCATACCCAAGATGGCCATGTTCATTGTTTGTGTTGCCGCAACCAAGTATTTTTCTTCACCTAAAATAACTAATTCTCTGCCGATGTATTGGTTTCTCATTGTTTTATAGAATCCTTTTACCTTATTGCCTAATGGTTTAGTGTAGTAATTGTTTGCTCCAGATAACAATCTATTTGTGGTCAATTCCCTGACTGTTTCGCCCATCACTTCTAATGGTACAACATCGTGATTGTAAGATGTTATCTTATTTACAACAAACTTTAGTAATTTGAATTCTTCTGGTAAGACACCATTCTTCCTCGCTATGATTCCACGTATCTCTCCTTCTTCTAATTCGTTACCTAAGAAATCCACACTAACTAGTTGTCCTACTAATGTAACCTGACTAATGTTCTTAGATTGACAATATCGTTGCAAGTCTCTAGATATGTGGTCGTGGTGTATGACAATGCCAGTTCTAGTAATTATTGCTGACAATGCGTTGTCACTAACTGCTTCTTTCTTCATGCCAATAGTTTTGACTTTAGAAGATGTTAGGGTATTGCCACCGAATCGGATGCCACCTCTCTCGTTATATGTTATTACTGCGTCGATTCCTCTTGCTTTAGCGTAAACAAATGCAGACTCTTCATCTTCTATCTTATTAGATATATCTTTTAACTTTACCCCTATAGTATTACTCTTACTATCTATTAGAGATATTAGTTCATGCTCTGGGTATTTATTGTCTAATCTAATGCATTCTGGTGCGGTTTCTGTATCGGAACCAAAATCTTGTCCAACTTCTACTTCGTCAAAGAATGCAGAAATAATCCCAGCGTATGTATCGAAATTTAATAAAACTACATCCGGATGTGCATGCTTGTAGGGGTCGAAAGTCTTTACTTCATCAATGCTAACTGGTACTGCTGCTAATCCACTGTATGTCTTTTCTAAGTTTCTCAACGGGTAGTGTAAACTAAAGAACATCCTAGTTGGTAATTCTTTACTGGCTAGAACGCTTTCGTCAAACCATACTTCTTCTGCTTCAATGGCTTGTTGTTTGCCTTGAAAGTTTCCTAATCCATTTAGTAGTGCTCGAAGGTAGTCTATGACGTCCGGTGCATCTCCTAATGGTTGGTCTTTGTTTTGACCTATCCATATCTGAAAGTTTTTTCCGGTATACATAATGATGTACGGGTGACCTGCGTTTGCTATTCTAATGGCCGCCTTATGTGTAACATCTCTTAGTTTCGCTTTGGGTACTTTTGCAGGATTGTCTATATCTATGACTGCTAGTTTCAAACCTTTTCTTGTAGGAGATGGATCCCAAACTAGACCACGTATTTGACTGTCTTTGGCACCAGGGAAGTTTGTATCTCTATATCGCTCGCTACTAAGCATTTCTTGCAAGTCTTCTTCCGAATGCAGAGTTACTTCGTTAACGTCTTTAGTATTCCTTATTGGTGTGGGTATGTAGCCCCGTGTTTGACTAAACTTGATGAATGATATTGGATGGTGCATTGTTTTTCTCAGCATAAATGGTAATACTTTGGCGTGGTATTGTTCCAACCTACTCTTGATTGCATTGGCTGTCACCTGCGCGTTGGCTGTTACGGGATGTTGTAGCCTTTCTATTTCAGACATTTCTTGCCACTTTTTTGCATTTAACCCTGCCTCATAAGCCAAACTTGTTGCCATCTCTTTGACTGTTTTTGGTTCAGGGTTGTAAGCGAATGCATTAGCATCTTTAGAAACACTTCCGTAACTGTCTCTTACTTTTTTACTTAGTAGCGGCTTTAATTCGTTAATTGCTTCTAAGTATGTTTTTCCTTCCATGTCGTATGGTTTTTCACCAGTTTCTCTATCTTCTGCATTCGCACAAAGTATGCGTAATCCTTCGTGATAGAAGAATACATTTCTTGGAGAAAGAAATTTATCCAAAAATACATCTATGTCATCTTCTGAAAGCGTTTCTTTGTCAATGGTTTCTAACTGAGCGAACTTATCAAACTCACGGAATAGTAATGCGTTGTCACTCATTTGCTATCACCATACATTCTTATTGTGTCGTCTTTGTGGTTTTCATACCAATTTTTGAAAAATGGTTCAGCATTTTTGAAGTTGTTGTATGAGAGGTCTATGAAGCCATTCAGACATCTTATTTGGTTTCTATCATTCCCAGACTTCCTGTCTGTTACGCAATGTAGGGTGGGTTCAAATGGGTGTTCGGAACCTCCATAGTGTAGGTCTCGCAACGCTACTTCGGGTCGAGACCTTTCTCGACCTTCCTCATACAATTTACCGAAGTCAACACACAATCTATGAGCCGTGAACTCATGTACCATTATTGTGAGTGCCTGTTCTGGGCGCATATTCAATAGTATCCCAGATTTGAAAGTGACTTCCCTATAGCCTCCCATGAACGCATATGAAGGTCTGGGTTTATCACCCATGTGTAGTGTGTTCAAAGGAAGATCCTGTAGTCTCATTTCTACAGTATTGAAATCGTCTTCTCTATTGGGTCCCCATGCCTCTTTTATTACTTTATTATCCTGCACATAAAATGACCCTTTGTCCATGATACCTTTAACGAATGTGAAGGTTGGTTCTACCCCTGTAAAGTGATTCATGAATGCTGCCCACGCTTTTAGCAGCGGCATCATTCCAGCCATTTTTTCTCCTCTAGAATCTGGGTGAATTGATAGCAAGATGTGATGATCCATATGCTCGTTAGTATTGTACATGTTCAAGCAGTTTTTACAAAACAAGTGGTGGGTATCAGATGGCGGATCGAACGGGTCATAAACTGTATATGATGTGGAAATTTCGTGCACCTTGGTGTCTGTTCTTTTTAAACCACTCATGGCGACCACCACTCCGGTTCTTCTGAATTATCACTGACTATATCTATATACTCATCCAATGAATGTTCTACAATTTCTAATTCACCTTCTCTTGGTGTAGATTCTGATGTTACTGGTAGTGTTTCTGCTGGAGGTGTTTCTGAAGGTATTTTTTCTCTTGGTTCAAACAATGGGTGTTCTCTAGGAAGTAGTGGTCTAATGTCATTGTGATACATATGTCTGCGTATCTCCGTGCGCATATCTTCGTCTACTTGCTGTGCGACAAACTCTGAGCGATCGTCTTCACTGATTTGTAAAACACTACGCATGATAGCCACTGTCATTGCATACGGTTTGAGAATATAATTAGTCGTTACTAATTGTGGACTTGCTGCATCTTTTGCGAGTCTTTCCATAAACGCCATCTTTAGTTTCTCTGGGTTTTTGTTATATTTGATACGACCCATTTGTGTTTGTGTCAATAAAACTGATGGAATTAAAAAATTGCTCATGTATCTTTTTTCTAATGCACCAATGTATTCTGCTAGTTTTTCTTCGTAGTATCTTATCTCGACGGTCTCTCCTAATTGCATAGGGTCGGTAATTAACTTGTCAACAATGTTTGTACCAAACCATGCTTCAGGGTATGGTGCTTTGATTAACTTAGACCTTGAGAGAACTTTCTCCATCTCCGCGAATAACAGGTGCATAAATTCGTGAGGTCTTGCACCTTCTAAGTCAAACAGTCCTGTTGTTCTTGTTTTGACAGACTGCCATATGGTTCTTGCAAGGTCGGCTTCTTTTACAGGGGCTCTAGTTGTTCTTGTGGTTGTGCCGTATATTGATTCGCCAGTAGCCTCGGCTGCTAGTGCATCGGGATAGCCTGGGATTTTCTTCGCACCAGATATGTTTCTAGGAATTTGTATTTTTTCTACGTGGTAATTAAAGTTTCTTGGGATATAAGTAATTCCAGGATATGGTGAAGGGTCGTCTTTTGTTTTTGCTTTCTTAGTCTCGGAATCCCAGCCATACGGCTGATCTACTTTGAACGCTTTTGGTTGTAATGCCATTGCTTGACCTAGTAGTTGATTTTTCAAGTCTTTATTATCTGCTTGATTTGCATCATATGCTTCTTTAACCAATGTCTTTACGTCGTCAGTTTCGGTGACTGTGGTTTTGTCCTTTGTGTTCTTTGCTGTATTGAACGCACGATATATAACAGATTTATTGTAAACATCTGTGTAAGTCATTATTACTTCTTTCAACAAAGGTACGTCAACTTCGTAGAAAACAGTTTCCTTTGGTGCAACGGCTGTTTGTTGCAGTAAGTCGTTACCGTCCTTATCCTTCGGTACACCTGAAACGTATGTATATTGAATTTGTGACATCAAGCCTCTTGGTTCTTTTTTCTTAGAAAGTACTTTTGAGCCGTCACTTAAGGCAGTCGCCATCCAAGCAATTTCTTTTAGTAAAATATCGGATGAGTAAAAAGTGTCCATAGACTGCCTGTCGTATGATTTCTTTCTTGCTTTGGCTAGCACTGAGAGTGTGTAAAATCCTCTCCAATCTGCTAATTCATCTAACAAACCCCGATTTCCTAATTTTGCTTTACTGTCTTTATTTGGTGGTATTCCAACTACACTTCCCCTGTCAAAATGTGCTATTTTAGGGAATGAATCGTAAATATCAATTGGTTTTATTTTGCCTTTTTTGTTATTATTTCCTTTCTGTTTATTTTGATTGTTGTTTTGTGTTGAAGCATATACGTTAACTCCCCTAGAAAGAAATCGCATTTTTGCTTCGGTTTTGGCCTCTGCATTGTCACCACCCTGTCTTGCCCATTCATTAGTGTGACACAATATCTGTATGGCAGAAAACGTATCGAGTAGAATCCTTTGATAAATAATTAACGCTGGCTCTAATACGACTTTACCACCGCCTTTCTTCTTTTTCTTACCACCGGTGGTTGTGACGTCACCAGAATCTTTGTCGTAATCAAATTCCTCTGTAGTTGATTTAATCAAATCGTTTTCTTCAATTTTTATGTCATCTGGCGAGTCATTCAAATCTAGTCTGTCAGAGCCACCACCAACTAAATCTACAGTACGCAAAACATATCCACCAGTCTCACTAAATCCGATTATGACATAGTTGGATGCCATTATCTCTTCTTGGTCTACTTCTAATAAATCTGCTATTGCGGTTAGTTTTGTACTTGACAGATTGTCTGAAAACATTACTCCTTCGTCAATATTGAACTTTTGTGTGGACTTTGCAAACAATGTCGATACTATTTTGCTAATGGCTCCTTCTGTGTCATAATCGTTGTCTATGTCATATATATCTCGTAAAGTTTTAAAAATATTTTTCTCTAGTGGTAGAGGATTGGTTTTTTCGTCTGGATACGTGCCGTAGAGTTCACGATACTCTGAATTTGTCAAAAATGATTCTATTAAGACGGCTATGGATTTTGATACACTTCCATTAAACTGATCTATGTCCGTGAATGGGTTTCCGCCGAGAAATTTGTTAACTAAGTCTATAGCGTCTTCACCGTATAATGCCGGATACTCATTTCTGTTATCTTCTGAGTCTAAGAACTCACTCAATGCATACATTTCGTCAATCAAGCCTTTTTTAATATCATCCGAAGCGTTTCCGTAAGCATGCATTTTTACAATCTCTGTACCAATGCTTGGTAAGTTAAATTTGGTTCCTGTGCCTCTTTTTTGTAGTTCGGTGTTTAACCAGTCTACTTTTTCCGTGTCGTATTTTAATGCGCCATCATTTTCTACAGAATTATATACGCCATTGATAATGCCTTCTTCTTCTTTGTTTAGAAAACTGTTTAGATAATACTCATTCATCGGTGCGCCCAACAATATATTTGTTTCTGTATATCCTGTTGTTTTGTAAACAAACTTAGGTTTACTGTCGTCTAATACCAAACGATAATCACCGTAAACATGGTAATACAATAACTGATGAGAAGTTAAATTGGCACGATTGTGACTATTGACGTGTATTTCATAGTGTTGAAGTATATGGTCAATGACGTGCTTTTTGTATCTAGTCAATACTGCGTCTTCTGTATCTTTGTCGGTAAATTCACCGAACGATTCAGAAAAAGCATATTTACTCATACCTCCGCCTCACTTGCGGATTATTCCATATGGGTTGTTCTTAACCCCGTTTAATCCTGGTATTTTGAATCCTTTCTTACCAGCGTAATCTGCTACAATCATCACAACTGCGATGCTTCCTATCCATCTCCATGTGTTATTATTTATTGCGGTTTTCTTTGCTAGTTCTTTGTACACGGGATTTCCGTCATCGAAGGGGTTCCATATTTCTGCCATTGTATCACCAAAATTGTATCGTTTCTTTTCCTTGTTCTCGTATCTTTGCTAATTTGACTAAATTGTCATGGCTACTTTCTACCATTGTTATCGCAATTAGTCCTAATGAAAGTGCTTGTATTGATGACCACGTCTTCTCCTTGCCCTTGCCATAGGTTGCAAGTTTTTGACTCTTCCCGTAACCAAACACACCATCGCTACCAATAGTATTGGCTGCTGTGCGCAAAGAACTCATCAAAAGTAGTGTACCGGATGCCACACCAATGTATGTCCATGTTTTCTCAGATATGCCTAATTTATAATTCATTTAATCACCTCAATCGTATATCCATGCTGTTCCTGTAGCGTCTGTTTTAATCTTCCATGTGCCACCGGTAATGATTAGCATTGGTTTACCGTTTTCTGGCATTGTTGCGTACAACTTAGGGAAGTTGCCGTCTTTGGTTTCTTCATTGAAAACATGGGTGTACTTTTGGTCATCTCTGCCGTTATCTTTACCAGATATGTAACCAATTTGCCAACATCCACCTTCACCAACTTGATACCATACGTCACCTAAGTCAAGTTTCTTTTTCTCGATCTTTGCTGGTTCTTTACCATTCATGTGCTTGTAAAGTTTTTTAGCCTTCTCTACTTTACTTGGATGTGCTGGATTTGTTTTGACTGCTCCTGTATAATGTATGAGCATTAACTTAATACTTGACTTGGGGGTTTCTCTTACTAGTGCAATAGTCGGATATTGTATAGTCGCTGGCAATTCTTTTTTATCGAATCTCAACTTTTCTTTGCCGTCCCACAAGTAGAAGCCATCTTTGTCTTGACAGATTTGAGAAACAGTATATCCTACACTTTCAAATGATTCGGTATCGTATTGGCCTTGCGCTTCATACATCTTGCTCTTGAAGTGCGTGTCGTATTTGTGAAATGTTCTCCATCCATTCATTAAGTAACCATCGACGACAAGCGACTTTCCTGATACTTTCGTTTTCATCGAAGGTTCAGACATGGCGTGGATAAACAACGGATTGTCTCCTTCTGACATTGTGTCGTTGTATGTTATTACCTTAGATGGGTCTTTTACTTGTTTGAATGTAACTTTCACGTTTTTTGTTCCGACACCTTTGAAAGAAATCTTGTCGCTACTTATTTTTGCTGGCGTTTTGGCATCCATTAATTTAGCGAATTTCGTGTCATTAATTGAACCCGTGTCTAGTAAAGCACCAAAGGTATTGGCTAAATTGTTTGCTGGGTTTGCTTTTGTTTTACCATAGAACTTTTCCACAAGTGTCATAGTAACTGCATATCTTTGCTTCCTATCTGGGAAGTCGGTTTTCATCTTCTTAGTTTCCATCATTCTATTGACGTAAGTTTTCTTTGGTTCTTTGCGATACTTACCGTTTGAAAGTTTCTTTTTCTTTGGTTTTGGTAGTGGATTTGGTAGTGGGTTTGGTCCCATTGGGTTCATGTTTTCTCCAACGGTTCTTTCCACACCAAATATTTCGTTATCGTCGTCATCTGGGTCAATCAACACATTTGTTGCTTCGGTTATGTCATCTGTTCCGGTGACATTTTGACCACCGTACTTGTTGTCATGTGCTTCTGGATTGTGCTTAACATGATCTGAAAGTGACGCATACAGACCTGGGATTCCTAACTTAGCAATTTCTTCTAGATTGCTTTTGTTGTCATCAAAGACCATTTCTACTTTGTAATTACCAAGTAGTTCTCTAACTTTATTTCCTTTGAAGGCAGGAACTTGTGTTTTATCTGCTGGTTTAGAAAACACTAATGAGTTACCATCCACATCTCTAAACAATGGAAAGCCGTTACTTTCCAGTTGTTGAATTGTTTGTTCTTGGTACTTTTCTGGTCTTGCAGTAAGATAAATTATGGTGTAGCCATCGTTTTTCAAATCACTAACTAACTGGGTTGCACCCGGAATCACAACATCTTTTGCTAACTCTTTATTGGAATAAAGAAACTTATTTCTTTTGTTGAATGCTTGTCTTTTACTCATCATTCCTTTTACTTTGGGCTTTCCTGCTTTGTCAACAAGTCCTGCCCTTCTTGCATCTGTGAATCTTTGTGAGTTGTCAAATAATGTCATGTCTAGGTCAAACACGACTGCCTTTGGCCTGTCTTGTGTTAGTTTTGCATACAGTGGGTTTTGACGTGCAGGCATGGGTAATTTACTATTACACATTTTACAATTCATATGTGAAGGATTGTTTCTAATACCACAATCGCTACAATAGACTGCGCTAGCCATACTCATCGGACAGGGTCGCTACTTATACAGGTAGTGTTCCTAGTAAGCATTCCTTAATGCTCTGGCCAATGCTCTATTTGCTAGTTGTATGTTGCTTCGGGCTGTTTGCCTGGACTTGATTTCTTTCGGCTCTTGGTACGCCCAAGTTGGTCCACCAGCATTCCTAGCCTCTACGTTTATCTTAATATAAGCGGTAGAAAGCCGATCATTTGTATCTTCGAGGTCTGCGGTGAATTTTGCTAACAATTTACTCATAGACGACGACATTCTCTGCGCCCTTTCTCTTATGAAATCTTTTCCGGGAGCCTCTTCTGCATATAAAGCGGCTGAATCTTTTAACTGATCCAATAGGACACCGGCTGGTTTCCTTGGTGCATCTATTGCTTTACCAAACAGGCCACTAGTCATTTCGGCGGTTTTTGTATCACGTGCCGTACTTGCAACTCGACCAACCAAGTCTTTACCTCCTCTGAGTAAGTCGGCACCTCTGGAACCACTTACATATGACTGCGCTTTCTTCAACATTTCTATGTCGTTGTAAACTTCTATGAAATTGCTATCGGTTGCTGCATTTATTTGCGTTATAGTTGACTCTATTTCTCTCGCCTGTGCTTCCAGTGCATAGACTTCGTGAACATAATCAAGATACGCTATTGAAATTTCGAAGTACAAGGGGTCGACAGCGGAATAATTTTTAGTCAATTGGCCCGTAACTGTTCTAGGCGATCCTGTTCCTTTTCTTTTTTCTATAAAATCTATTTCGCCAAATTTTCTCATAAATGTCATTGCTTGTTTATTTCTTGCTCTGATTTTTTTTACTTTCGCGACGAATTTTTCCTGTTGCTTAAGCAAACGTTGTATGCTTTGAGGTCTAGTGTTTTGGCTAAACAAATCTTCTTTGTCTGCTAATTTTATTTGTAATTTGAGGATGTCCGCTGTTGCGGTAAAATTATATGCAATTTCGCTAAACATCATTGACTGTTTGGTCAATTCGTAAACATGCTCGGCATACACTTCGTGTTGTTCCGCGAACTGCGCTTTTATCTCTTCGTCACTACCATGTATGTCTACTATCTTAATCGGACCCATTGTTGCAAAATCAGAAAATGTGTCCCAAACAGTATTTGCTTCGGTCTGTATACTCTTGGCACCGTTAAGCATTTTCTCTATTGCTTTCTCGGTTTGTTTGTCTACTACTCCGACCATACCATCTAGACTGGCTGGTTGCATGTCTAACCTGAGGACATCGTTTTTGATTTCCCTGAGATCAGCGTCTAGGTACATAGGTTGACCCAATGCACCTTCCTGTAAATCTACCGTGCCTAACCAATCTTGTAACTCTTGAACCTGTTTCAACTTTAACATTATATCACCTGACTTCACCAGTTGCCGCAGTAATTCTTTCGATAGCCCAGTAAGGCAATCCTTTTATTTTTTGTAACTGCATTATTTCATTTCTTAAGTCTTCTGTAGTTTTATCTTTTTGATCATCAGGTGCCGCCATTATTTCTTCTTTTGCTGCGTCAACTATTAGATCTATCATTGCTTCAAACTTTATTCGGTTACGAAGTTGCTGATCGTCATTACCACCCTCATCTTTATATCCTTCTAATATTTTTAACAATTGTCGGTTCTCTGCATCTCCAGCAGAAGGTGTCACTTCTCCAGTTGAACCTTTCGTAGTTTTTCTCATGTACGTTACTACAGTATCTAGCATATACAATGCAAAGGCTCTATCGTTCTCACTCATAGTATAGTTATACTTACTTCTAGTAGTTTCTTCTATCTCCATAAATACACTTAGCATATGTATAGTCTTTTTAGGTACTTCAGTTGATACAGTTGACATTCTTTGTTCAGCAAGTATCTGTCCTATTTCATCTGCTGCTACTTTAATTTCCCTTGCATTCCATTGAGTTTGTTTATCTTCTTTACCCTTGTATCGGAATCTTGCAGAGGTTTCTCTCCATTGTTTGTATAGGGCTTTATTACTTGGTTTATTGGTGTCCTTTAACATTTCTTGCTTTGTCTTAGGATCGATATCATCCGAAGTTAATACCTTATGCTTATTTTCTAGTGTCTTATATTCGGCGGGTAAGTCGCCTTCACCTTGAATCGACATTGGCATAAATGCAGCCGATACGTCTAGTGATGCACCGTCTAGTAGTTGGTGAATGTGATTTCTCAATGTGTCCATCAATGCCAACACAACTGGTTTTGGCCAGTATGGAGGTGCAGTAGGTCTGAAACCTGCTATGTCTTTTTGATACGAAACTAAAGATGCTGAATCTATTGACTGAGTATACTTGACAATATCCATGTCTCTAGTTTTCCTATCAAAGATCGTTTGTAATGCTTTCATTGTTTCTTCTGGTGTAGTACCGTCTTTCATTATATCAGACTGGCTTTTTACCATTTGCCACATCAATTCGTTTTCTGGTTGGAAACTTTCTTTAAACGTGTCCCAAATACTTCGTCTTTTTGAGAACGACCTACTGTTCTGTGCATCTTTGGTGTTTTGTGGATACTTCTCAACTATTTTTGCAATATGCTTTATTAGTTTTTCATTCATAACTGCTAGCCCTAAACTACTACGCAAAAACAATGGATGGGCAATCAAACCGTAATCCATTCCATCGTAGAACTCTTCGGCTCTAGTTGGAACCATAGAAATTAATTTCTGCCATTTGGGGCCGTCTTTTGATTTCTCTAGTTGTTTATTGGTCACTTCAATGTAATCTTGATGTTGCATGGCTTTCAATAATCCAGCATTAGACATTGAAACCACTAAGAACGGTGTTAATACATCGTCAACAAATTCTCTCATATTATCTCGGTTATCTAAATCATACATGTTTACAATTCTTGATTTTTCTATAATGTAAGATGCTGCCCTGTTGTCTGTCGGATCGAACTTGCCTAGTTCGGATGGTATTCCGAATTGCTCAGAAATAAACCCTCTAGTTGCTTCTTGTGGAGAAACAACACCTCTAAATCTATCATTAATACTTGTAGCAAAGAATGGTCTACCTGGGTTCTTTTTTACTGCCATTGCGTTAGCATATGTTTGTAGTAGTGCGGCGATTTTAGGGTCTGTGCCTAATTCTTTGTTTTCTGTTGTGTAAAGAAGTTTAGTAACTGTATTCAATGCGCTAAACATTCCATTTTGCGCAGCCAATCTTTCAACCATCGAAGGGTCTAGGTCTTTTGCTAATAGTTTAGTAACTTTGTTGCCTAGTCTCTTATTTGACTTGTAAGAAGGGTATCCCCAGTTTTCTTGGGGTACTGGGTAAGGATTACTTCTTGCACCAGTGAGTACTAACACTTCGTCGTATGTTCTGCTTGTTAAATCACTAAGTGTAAGTGGTGTACCGTCGACTGACTGTATTTTATAGTCAGATGTTGAACTGTGTGGGTTTGACTTTGCTACGCTTGACTTTACCCACTGGTGGGCCTTAAGTAGCGAACCACCTGCTAAATTTCTTGGTACCTTTACTCTCATTCGAATCACTTCTTACCGATTTTGTTACGCATATCTTTGTAGTAAGGGCTACGTGCTTTTTCTACATTTGGTATAATAAATCGGTTGTAAGTATCTTTCGATGGCGAATGTTTTGGAACTCCATAGTGGTCTATGAAATCTTGGTACGCCGCGATAAATGCTTTGTTTGCTTTTTCCTTCTTTGGCATTAAAGTTCTATACTTCAAAGTTGGATGATTTACTATTTTGAAAGTAGATACGGGGAATTTAATCCTGTATGGTGCTTCTTCGCCTGTTTTCTTGTGTGTTCCCATCATTAACAATTGAACACCTTGCATATCTTTGGCGTGCTTACTGACACCTCTAGTCCAATATGATTGGCCTTTTTTCGACTTACCGGAACCATGTCGTGTTCCGCCAGCCATACCAGAAACAGGTTCTCTTTTCTTAATATCTAATTGTGTTGTTGGCCATAATTCGACAAAGTGATATTTGCCCCTACCAACACCACTTGGGTTCTTCTTTGCTTTCTTAGCAGGGTTTTTCTTACCAAGTCCTCTTCTGATTCCTTGTGCTTTTTTACCAGCATTGTCATTTTTACCAAGTCTTAGATAGTCTTCGTTGTACTTGATTATCTTCCACTTGCCGCCACCGCCTTTCTTTTTACCTTGTTGATTCTTGTTTTTGTTGCCGCCACCTTTGCCGCCGGAAACTGCCACTGCAACATACAATGGTGTTGGGTCATACTGACTTGCTGCAATTACTATTGTAGGATAGTCGGCGATGCGGTCTTTACTAATTTTCAACTTATTGTTTTCATCCAAGTGAGTTGATTCGATATTAAGAGCATAAGCGCCAACCTTCTCGTTGCTTAGTTTCTTACCACTACCATTACTAGTCATTTCAGTCATCACTTCTTTGTTCTGTAGATTGAACTCCATAAATGTTGTACCGCTAGCCACTGCTGCGCTACTTTGACCTGATGCCATTGCTACGTCAACTGCTCTTGCTCTGTAGTTATATGGTGGTGCTTGTAGTGTCATTAACAAAGTTCTAACATTTATTGTATCACCAACTTCATAATCAGCAACTGCTGCACGCATTAATTGTGAAGATAGTATTCCGGTTTGTTCATTGGTCGTAGTTCTAAATGCGTATGCATCGCCTTCTGATGCCAATGCTCTTTGCATTTCTAATACCATTTCTACCTCTGCTGTTTCTAAAGGAATGTATCTGCTTTTGAACTCAGCGTAAACTTCGTTTCCTTCATCTGGATGAAGTTGATAGAGTGTGTAATAGTTATATTGCTTTACTGGCATTGAGCGCAGTATGTCGAAAACAAGTTTATGCATTACTTGTTGTTGTGTAGCACCGTATCCTTGTTGCGAAAGTAATTCTCTACCTCTAGTCAATACATCGTAAGCAATTTGACCTTTTGCTATTGCTTCTTGATTATCTGCACCAGGAAGTAGTCTTCCCATTAAGTTGTGGTGACTTGGGTCACTCTCCCATTCGTGTGCGAATAACGCATTAGAAGAACGTTGTGCGTGTGAAACACCGGCAGCAAATTCTGCACCTATGTCAACTGTGTTCATATTTTTAATGTAAGCATACCAATCTTGAGCACTAGCAATGAATAACAATGGGTCATCTCTTACAGACATTTCATTTGTAATTCCGCCTGCTGCGATACTGCTTCCTGCCTTTCTAGCAATTTTGTCAAGTAATGCAACACCTGATCCGATTCTTCCTCTAACGACTGTTTCCCCTTGTATTGCACTCTGCAATCTAAGGTTTCTCCATGTTATTTTGGATGTTTTCTTAGGATTTGCCAATACTTCGTTATATTCTGGTTGTCCTGAATCGTTGTCTGCATACTCTTCCGTAGCCTTTGATACATTGTTGTTGTATACTACGCCTACCATCTGCTCGCCGCTTGGGTTGTGTCTTGCACCAAAGAGTGTGTACTCTTTTGTTTTTTCTAAAGTTTGGACATCTTTGTCATTAACTTCTACTACTTCACCGTTATTTCTTATAAAATTCATTTTGTTCACCTACTTGATAATACTACTAATCCGACTATGCCGCCTATTAAAACAACTCCGCCAAGACCAGTGATTCCCAGACCAGCATTCACCATTTTTCTACCACTCGACTGTTCTCGTATTGTGTGCGACGCTGCTGTTGCATCAGTCGCTGGTACTTGCCCAAGATAATTTACTCTGCGGTCTAAATCCATTGCCATTACTCCGCCATCGGGTTCGAACCCATATGCTATTGCTGAATCGTGTGCTTCTTCAAATGTTTGCCCTTGATTCATAAAATACTGCATTGAACGAATGTGTGCCGGATTTGTTCTTTCTGGATGTTTGTTAGCGATTTCTTCTGCTGATACCATTGCACCAAACCCGTCGAATGAAAAGTTTCTTTTGTTTGTTCTTCTATGTGTGGAACCAAATATGCCTGCAACAGCAGAAACTGTTTCACTAACACTACCTTCCATATCGTTTAGTATTCTAAATTGATCTTGTAATGCACCAATATGTGCTTTCAATAACTCTTGGTCACTAACCAACCTTCTGTTGGTTTTGATTTCTCGCATCATTGCTTTGATTGAAGATACTTGTGCATTTACTGCTTTAACTTCTGCAGGCTTCATTGCTTTGCGTAATTGTGAAAAAGATGCCATATAGCGTCTTAGTTGCTCGTTAAAATCATTGTAAATCATATCTTGCTTTGTTTTTAAAGCATTTTTACTAACTTTCTCTAAGTGTGATTCTACTTTGCGCAATTCCTTCATTGATGCTTTTTCTGCGTTAACTGCGCTTTGTGCAGAGGGGTCTCTGCTGTGTCTAAATCTAACTTGGTCGACAACTGTTGAAAACATTCCGTCCATAACTTGCTGTTGTTGTTTGGGCAACATATTCATCAAGTCTGCGTTTTTTACTGCGATTCTGTCTACTTCTCTAGCAACAGATGTGATTGTTCTATCCCAGTTGGCATCTTGCACTGGTGGCTTTGTCGCGTGTGCTGATGCAATTCCGTTTAAGGTAGCACTTTGGTTTCTGGAAACTTCCAGCACTTTTTGCTCAATTGTTTTCAAGTATAATCTTTTTTCTGACTCTAACATTGATTCAGTCATTGTTTGATTTAATGAACTTCCTTGTGCCAATGTAATGAACTCTGCCCCTAATTTTGAAACAGGATCCATTGCGGCTGTTCCTCTTAAGTGGGTTAATGAATATGCATCGATAATTTCTTTAGACTTCTCCTTGAAGTCGTAAATAACTCTATCAGCAAAGTCAGGACTGACTACCATCGTCTATCCGCACTAGGTGGTTTGTTAAGAGTGTGTTGCTTCAGACTAACTCTTACTTGGAATTGAATCTGTAGCCTTTTTGAGTCCTATCTCTGTTGCCTTTCGTATTTTTATCGCTTGCACAGAAGATATTGACGCGAACATAAGAGCCGAGCCTGCTAGACCTATTCCGGCTATTGCCAAACCGGAACCTCCGAGTATGCCAAGATACTTGGCTCCTTCTCCAACTCCTTCTGTAATAGCATCTGTCCCGACTGCTTTGTCTAACAAACTATTGCCTAAATTATCAACACCATCTAAGTTACTCATCGCCATATAACCCATCTCTTCTCCAGCAACGTCTGCAGCGTATGGTACCATGGACATCCCGATATCTCCGGTGTAACGTGGGCTTGCAGAACCTATTGCACCCCACTTAGCGGTGACGTCTGTTATTGTAAATCCGGATGCATCGGTAAAGCCACGGAACCCTGCTAAACCAGAACTAGGTAAACTAATGTTTGCAGTTTGCGCGTCTTGCGACTCTGCGTCGGTTTGTTGTGTCACCATTGGTATTCCTAGTTTAGCAGCCTCTTGGCGATATGCTTCATAATCTACACCCGGTATCGGATATCCTGCTTCGAGTAACATCTTTCCTGTAACGTAATCTTTATTCCACCATTTAAGGTAGGCTTTGGGTGTTGTATCAGTATATCTTACATTACCGTATTTGTTCATTAACTCATTATACATCCAATTCTTAAAAGTTCTTTCTGTGAATATTTCTTGCTCGTCTTCGGTGTATCGACCTTCGTCAATTCCACCTTCTTCTGTTTGTTGTTCGAAGAGACCACCTTCATTACTTACATCTGTTGTTCCATCTGTAACTACTGGGTTACCGTATTCGTCTAACTCAACAGTATCTAATTGACGTTGAATTTGTTTGTCTAGACTAATTACTGAACTATTTACTTCTCCGAATGGTGTCTGGTAAACCAATTTTATATCTCTTGTTCCAATATATCCTGGTTTGGCTGCTGTTGGTCCAACTGGTTTGTAATTACCATTAGCATCTACTTCTGTACTGTACTTCAAAACGGGTCCCATATGGTGTTGTGGTACGCTAAATATCGCAATTGTAAATGGGTAACTAAATGTTCCATAGTCTGTATTGATTGTGTATCGCAACGGATCGTTTGGGTCTCTTACACCGTATGTCCCTGGATTATCGTTTGCGCCAACGTTCGGTAATGCAGCGAAAGTTGCTACGCTTAATTCGTTACCCATTGTCTTTCGCCATGCTTCTCTAATTGCTTCCATTCCAACTGGCTCTTGTATCAAGCCTTTTTCTATATTAACTAAATCATCAGTAGTGATTGTTTTTATTGGCGGTAAATAATCTGACGTATAATTACCCGCAGCAGAACCATCGTTTGGTCTACCGTGTGGGTTTAATTCAAAGGAAACCAAATTAAAGTCCTTCCTCATTGTTACGCTGTCCATCCTTTTCGTTTCTGTTGTAATTATTATTCTTTCAGAGGCGTGAGGTAAATTAATTACTGGTTCGTTTTCACCTAACTTAGCATCAACTGATGGACTTGCCATATCGTAAGTTAGCATACAGTGACCGATTGCGAAAGCGGTACTTCCCACATCTAAATTTCCTTTCGGGAAATATGCGTTAGTTAATCTTCCACTACCAAGATATGCTTTTTTGTATGGGTCGGTTACAGATATCGCTGCACCTGTCATACCAGTACGAGTTGTAGTATCGAAACAGAACCAATCTGTTGCTTTAAATAAATCTGGGTCGTTAGAAAATACTCCAGCAACCAAGGGATTGTTTACTATTTGGTCAAACCAAGATTGGCTTTGAGAAATAAGATACGGTCTATGTCTGTTACCTGGGGGTAAATTAGGTGAAATCATTGGTACCAAATTTATTTTTCTTCTTCCAGCATATGTTTTTCCACCATATTCTGCTTCATACATTTCGGAGTCTAATTCGTCTGAACTAGTTGGTGCCAACCTTCCAATCAAACCATACTTGTCTTTATTTCTTAGTATTTTACCGTCACCAGTTGTTAGAGGATTGCTGGCTTTACTTATGTTGGGCATTGGGTAGCACTCCCCTGTGTTTGTTATACTATAGTCTGGCATCTGGTTTCTTGCATAATACGCTAGTAATTCTTTGTCTAACATTTCATCCAATTGTCTTGGAAACCTGTAAACAACCATTGTTTTACCTTGCTCTGGATCGCAATCAGGCATACTTGGTGGGTGTGCAGAAAACGAACTAAAGGCACCGTCTTCTCCAAGCCACTCCATTTTAACAGCGTAATTTACTTTACTTTTTTCTGGCGCAATAATACTTTCAAAATTGCCAACCTTTAGTGCTTGGCGAAACTCTCTGTCAAGAGTCTTTGCTCTTGGCTTACCATCAGGAAAAGAACTCTTAGTAAATACTGTGGGTATTTTATTGTGTCCTTTACTATAAACCGATTCAAAATCTCCTTTATCGAATCCGTGAGTGCCCTGAACAACAATTTGTTTATCGTATCCACCATCTGGTACATTTATCTTATTTCCTGTAGCAAGTGCTTCCTCTACGAAAAAGAAACTCTTTGGATTCATTGGCATGTCTAATGCCTTTCTCCAAATAGGTTTTACTTCTGTATCTAATATGAAATTCCGACCATTGTTTGAGAAATCATTATCAATATCTAATAAGCCTCCTATGACCTTTCTTTCTCTAACCTTTGCACATTTTGTGAACATCTGCATAACTGTTGCCATTGGTATTCCTGCTGGGATTCCTCCGGCGAGTTCTGAAGCGGATAGCACTCTGAATCCAAGAAAAACACCATCTGAGTAAGAAGCAATATAGTGACTAAGTGACATTGCATATCCACCAAAAGAGTCTACAATTGGTCGAGGATAGTATCCTCCATCTCCCACTCCACTTGCTTTGGGTGTAGAGTGTCCATGTGTTCTCCAATCATGTGTTGACAAATTACCGTCCCAATAACTATACTGTTTATTTGTTGGTATGGCTTGACCTGCTGCTGTTGCTTGCCCTACACTTGGTAGAAAGTATTCTCCTGCTTCGTAGTCTACGGTTGGAATTTGGGGGCTGTACGTCTCTGATTTTTCTGTCGTCTTGTCAGTAATTGTATTAATTACATCGGAGACTTCGCCACTGACATATGTCGCCGCACTTGATGCCGCTTGTTCAGCAGATGTTGCTGCATCACTGACATATGTCGCCGCACTTGATGCTGCATCACTGACATATGTCGCCGCACTTGATGCCGCACTTGATGCTGAGTCTAAATAACCTCCACCCTTTTTCTTAATTTTTTTTGCTAGTTTTTTATGTGAAAGGCCAATATCATTGAAATCATCTGCTTGTTGTGCACCAAGTGGTCCAGTATCAAACACATCACGATTTCTCTGATAACGATGTCGCATTGTCATTGAATCACAGTAGCCTTCGCATAGCGCCTCTCGTTTTAACGAATGCGCTTCCTACGTTTTCTACCTGATTCGTGGTTGGTTTAGGTGCTTCTGACATGATGTCTAAAGTGTCTACTGGTGCATAGAGATTGATGTCCATACCACTTTTCATGTTTCTTAGTGTCATTTCCCTTGTTGCAGATATTTCACGTTGATCGTAAATTTGTCTTGCCGCATCTTTAGTCCATGCGTGCATACCACTTATTGTACGTGTTCTTCTATTGCCTGCAAGGTTGGTTGATTGTCTACCATTTATTCCAACTCCTGGGTCATAGTGACCTGCAATATTTTGGCGAATTGCCATTCCTTGTACCGATTCTGCTGTTGGTGTGGTTGTCGAAACAGTTCCTCCTGGTAGTGGTACGCGTTGTTCATTAGGTATTTGCATTACATTATAGATAGGTAATAGATGAGCATATATCTCTCTTCTATCTCCTACAGTTCTATTCCTACTATTATATAGATTCTCTAATCTATTTACTACACTAGGGTATCCTTGGTTTCTTATCTTTGTTGCTTCGCTTTCAGAAACTTCCTGTGGCATACCTCGTGACATCAAATGTGTCACTGTTGCGTTATATGTGTAAGGAATAATAATCGTTGGAACGTTTGGTGCCAATGCTGTTTGGATTATTTGATAGTCATTCCATTCTGTGGATTCTGATATGTAGTGAAACAATCCTGGCGTTACACCTGCGTAAGATGGATCTTGTGCAATTGATTGTCTTGCTGCATTAGTTGGTCCGAGTGAGTTACTGTTCTTTGTCAGAAGATACAGGCCGCCAAGTAATAACCCACCCGCCATATAGGGCCCGTAGTTTTTTTTAGCCATTTATTCCACTCTTCCTATGATAGATAGCGCAAAGATTGACCCAACAAGGCCAACTAAGAACCAACTATTCTTATCGTTCAACATTCCATATCACTTTCTCAGACGATACATTACTCCAGCAACTAGTGCTAGTGGTATCCAGTTCTGAGTAACGAATGACTGCACGCCGAATAATCCTGGTGTTCCCCAGTGTGCTGGTTTGTTGTCCATAGATGATGTCATCATTGTTTCTTCACCAGGTGCTGAACCAATGCCGAATATTCCTGGGCCTGGTAGTGAACGAACTCCATCGTTACCGTACCATGCGCTTGACATACCATCACCCATTTCATTTCCGTGGTGTCCCTTCATGGATCCTTTGTGTGCGCTACCCAGTCCAAAGAAACCTTTGGATGTTGGTGTTGGTACTCTCGAACCATATCCTGCGTGACTGTTTTCAAATATCGTAGGTCTGATATTATCTAAGTAATCTGGGCTTTTAGGTAGTTTACCTATTCTTCGTTGTAGTGATATATTCATTGCTGGCATTGTTAATCATCTCATTTGTAGTAGCGGTTAAACAGTGTCACCGTCATGACTCCCACTATGGCACCGCTTAATAGGGTTCCCCAAAATTCGTTGCTTGTCCATGATATGTCACCAACGTTAGAATAACCGCTTATTCTATTGTAACGAGGTGCTTGTAGTATCCTGTAAGCAGAGTTGTCTTTTGGTATTGGCATAAAATTACTTCCTATTGAATAGTTTGACTAACGGATGCTTTGAAAGCATATCTCCAAACTTATTTCCTTGTGGCTTTAGTGTTCTAACAACCCTAGCACTACCTAGTCCACTGATTGTATTACGTGTAATTGGTGAGCGTATTGTTTTTGCATCGGCCATCAACGGATATACTTTCGATATGGGTACACTTTGTCCTAACTTGAATTCTGGATAAATTAACTCACAAGGTATCCAGTTGTCACCGAACTCCCTGTTTGGAGAAAATGTCTTTGTAACTAACATTACGTGATTGAAAACTCCGTCACCTGAAGAATCTACAATTAATGCACCAACAGGATAACCTAGAGAACCGAGTAGTGAACCACCTAATATAACAAAGTCGTCACAATCACCAGCAGACATTCCATTGTCTATGTCACGTAGTAGCCTTCTTGCCGTGTGAAAGTACTCCACACCAATTGGTTCTTTACGATATACCATATGAGTCTGTACCCATTTTACAATTGCTCTTATTTCTCCGACTTCATCGTGTCCTCGAATATTTGCTGCTTGTACAATTGAGATTGCTTTTTGTCTGACTGCTTGGTCACGCATTCCATCTTCTATCATATCAACTATTATTCTAACGATGCTCTCAAATCGCTTCTGTATAGGGACGTTTGCTCCATACTTGATGTGATACACCTGTCCCTCATCCATGCTTCTCGGACAGGGTACAATACTTTAACGCCTTTCACAACCTTGAATACTAAGTAGTTGTAGTTAGTACTATGAAGAAAGAACTCACGATAGTGATTCCGGGTGAGCCGGTGTCTCAAGGCAGACCTCGGTTTAGTACACACGGTGGTTTCGCTAGAGCCTACGATCCAAAGAAAAGTAGAGAGGGTAAACAGTCTGTAAAGTATTTTGCAGATGCAGCAATGTTGGATGCAGGCATTGGTGTACTTATCGGCCCAATAGGAATGCAAATACAATTTGGAATTAAATTACCAAAAAGCCAAGAACGTAAGAGAACACCTGTTCCTAGAAAATGGCGAACTAAGAAACCAGACTTAGATAATATGATTAAATTGGTAAAAGATGCTTGTTCCGGCATTGTTTTCTTAGACGACAACCAAATAGTAAAGATGTCAGCGGAAAAAATACAATGTGCTCAAGGTGAAGCACCATTTACTAGAGTCCGGTTCTTTGAACTAGAAGAAATAAATTAATTTCTTCTTCTTGGTGGTGTTAGGTTTAGTGACCTAGTAGTTGGTGGTGTTAATGTCAAAGATGGTGTATTGACACTACCGCCAAAGAAGTCAGCATCATCATCATCTGCTTCAAACTCTATTCCTATTTCTGGTAATGTAACTGAACTAACTGCTGGCTTTGGTACCTTCAATGAACCATCGTTTCTTGCTTGAATGAATCCCATTATCTCTTCTGCAGAATCTAACATAGCCTGCCAATCGATCCTCTTTGCTTGGTTGATGTAGTGTGTGACGTCTATTTCTTTTAGGTTATCAAGTATTTCTGTGAAACCATCTTTGTTTTCTTTTAGTTTTTCTACGACTTCTGCTAGTGGTTCTAAATCTAATTCTGTCAAATCCACACCCACTTTAGCAAATACTGACTTTGCTTCTTCCAAGTCTGTGTTAAAATTAGTAACCATTTCACTTGCTGCTTCCATAGTGTCATCTAAGTTTTCCATACCCAACATTATTTCATCCATATGTTCAATGGCGTCATTAGAGTGTCCGTCT
>CESM01012393.1_pt1 | contig 27419 bp, 18 predicted proteins | sample 361421 | NCBI WGS metagenome assembly CESM01 (sample SAMEA2622219, study PRJEB7988) | marine metagenome | isolation source: saline water (ENVO:00002010), including | reverse complement strand
TGGATGGATTACGTTAAATACTATATTAAAGAAGTGTCCAGCGAGTATTACAACATAGTAATGGATAGATGGTACGCTTCTGGCGACCAAGGGACATTGTGGTTGTCTTTTAATTCCGCTGATAGAAATAAAGTAGATGAGGATACCCATTTAATACTAAAGAATAGAAATGGTTCAGACGCGGCTGTTTTAACTAAAGCTAGATATAAAATTATAGCTATAAAAAGCGAAGCACCTGAATACATAAAAACTTATTACAACTTATTAGGAGACGTAGAAATAAGTAATTCAAATACGACTGAAAGTGGTGGGGCACTCAATACTGATACAGCGAGTGCTGATTACAACCCATCTACTATATGGGGAGTTAACACTCCAAACAGTGGTACTCCTAGTGGTCTATGGTCGGGTGATAAATGGCTTAGGATTAAAAAATCAGACTGGCAGAAGTCTGGTATTGGTGGAGATAATAATGAAAAATCTTTTGGTAAAGATATAACTGGCACTGTAGAATGGAGAATTAAAGCTTGTTCTAACTCTGTATGTTTAGATACTCCTTGGACAAAAGCAACTAGTGTGCACAGATCTGGTGAAAGTGGCGCTTTTATTCAAGTTAACTGGACACCAACGTTGGAACAGGGTAAGTTTGATTTATACAATCAGTTTATTGAATTAAATGCTGGTGGTTGGACAGAGTATGATGTAGCTAGTATGGTTTATCGTGTAGAGTTTAGAGAGAGTGTTGTAGAAAATAAACCCGAATTTGATGGTAAGTTTTTCGTTAAAATAAATATGGACGCTACGACTAGTGATAACATACAAACACTAGGTCAAGCAACATACATACCTGACTCAACCCACGATTTATACTACATATCTTCTACTACCAATAGTAATGCAACCTCTCCTATTTCTACTGTCACTAGTTCCGGTACGTTTTATTCTGGCCAAGACGATGGTTGGTTTTTAGATGCTTTTGACAATGTTACAGCTAGTGCGGATTACGACTTTGAGTTTACTAACGCAAGTGAAATGCTGATAAGTTCGGATGGTTCTTATGAAATGGCTGAGTCATATATTATAACCGATGGGCTTGATGATGCTCTACCAGATTATGTTTCACAAGGTCCAGTTGGTGGCTTCAGTCCTTTTGGTTCATGTTCGGCTAACTATGACGAGATGACAAGGGACTTTTGGGAAGACTGGTACGATATTCCAAATTTTGGTGCCTTTTGGTTTTTCACGCTTGACGAGTTTGGTAAGGATAAAGTTTTTATGGATAACACTAATACTTGTGGTATAAGGTATTTTGCGGGAGAGCAATGGGATAGTGGTTTGAATCCACAGGCAGATAGCGTTTGGGATGCATCAAGTGGAAAGGGTCCAAATGGTGAAGGAGGTTGGAGCCCAAATGTTTTTAAAGAAGGGGAAAAACCAGGTCAGTACACTGGTGCTGGTGATCAAGGTAATTGTTTTTACAAAGGTGTTGGATCGAATTATGATGGTAGTTTTGGAGCACAGGGCGATACACTAGGTTCTGTTGCTTTATCGTGGTCGGCTGGTAGTTTTGATGGTGATTGGGATTGGGGAGAACCAGCATTAATAACAGCACTTTCAACGCCAGGTACTTTTTTTAAATTTAATGGAGATGGTAGTGGAGCTATATATAAAACGCTCGGTTGTTTATACGAGGCTGAATCATCTAACTTCCATAAAAGATTAGACGATAGTGATGGTGGTGGTTTACCAGTTCAAACTCAAGTTGTGAATGGTGCCTATACAAACATGGAACTTGTTAACTGCACTCAATATTCAGGTGTTAATACTTATGGTACTCTATATACCTGTACAGACGGGTCAACCGTTAATACTTGTACAGATGGTTGGGGTGCTGCTTGTGGCCAAACATTTACAGAAGTAAATTATTGTGGTACTAAAGATGAGAAACATCCTATTAACAGAAGAAGAACAAGATGGATTGAGTTTAGAAAGGTTGTACCAGAAACTGGACAAACATTAAACGTTGGATTAGATCCTGAGGAATTTGATCCAAGAAATTTAATTCACCATGATGGTAGAGATTCCACGAGTATAACAATATTAACTGTAACCCAAGAAGAAAGTGAGAACGCTATTATTAATTCACCTATTGGTGCTGTGTTTGAAACTGAACCAAAGGAAAGTGCTGATTTAGATATATATTACGAAGCTAGTAGTTCTATACCTATGTCACTTAACAAGAATAACGCTTTTGATTTCGCGCCAATAGACTCTAGGGTTATTGTTTTTAGAAACGTGGTTAATCAAGAAAATATGTTTGAAGAGGTGGATTATCATGGTTACGAAACCGCTATGGGTTTTAGTAAGAACTTGATAAATCATAGGGTTGGTAATATATTTTTTACTAATATAAATGAGAAAACCAACAGTAACGTCGATGACTCAGATGTTATAATACAATTAGTCGGTGATGCAACTTTAGTTCCTGGTGGTTCTTTTGAAGTTGATGAAGACCCACTATTAGTTAAAGAGGTTGTTAAAGTAGGTGATACTCTAAAGTTTAGACACTCTGATAACACAAGTACTAAGAGTAAGGTTACGGGAACATATGAACCTATAGATCCTAATACTGGTACTTTTACCGCATTATCCACGGATGATAATGATCACGGTGTCGTTAGTGGACCTAAAGCTTTCAGAAAAATAAATCCACTAACTGTTACTGCTGAATTTAACAGTACTACAGGTGTTTTAGAGGCTAACCCAGCAGATGTTCCAACTGAAATAGTATCTATGAATAGCGATTACTATGTTAGCTCTGTTGTGTTTATCAGTGAAATTATATCTATTTTATTTGGTATAAATGTTCCAATTGTTATTGAGATACCGAACGGCCCATCCCCAACACCAGGTACTAGTGGTACAAATGATGATGGAGAAAATTTTACTACTATACCTATGGAGGGCGATCCTATTTACAACTCTGAATTAGCTACTCAAACTACACCACTTTGGATGGAGTTAAATGGTGTTCCAACAGACCAACCTATTCAAATTCAATTTTCAAAATTCACTGGATATTACTCTATAGACATGGACGTTTGGAAGTATGAAGTTGGGCTACCTTGGTTTAATTGTTATTCATATGGTAATGGCGTAGAGTCAGATAGAATAAGAGATGACTTTAATGCTCCTCAATTAGATAATGGCGTTAAAGTCTCTACAACATTTTCTGGTTACGGTGAGGAAAGAATAGGTAGTGGAATGATATACTCTGGTATATATAATTCAACATCACAAGTTAATGACTTGAATGAATTCAACATGTCTGAAAAGATTACCAAGAGTTTAAATCCTACTTACGGATCCATTCAGAGAATGAAGGTGAGAGACACCGATATGGTTGTCTTTACTGAAGACAAGGTGCTAAAAGTATTATCAAATAAAGATGCTGTATTTAATGCTGATGGTAATCCACAGCTAACAGCTACCGATAAAGTACTTGGACAAGTAGTTCCGTTTGTTGGTGACTATGGTATATCTAACAACCCAGAGTCGTTAGCTTGGGATCAATACAGAATGTATTTTACAGATAAACAGAGAGGTGCTGTTTTGAGATTATCAAGAGATGGACTAACACCTATATCAAGTGTTGGAATGAAAACTTGGTTTAGAGATAATTTAAATAAAACGGAGGACTTAGTAGGAACATTTGATACTGTAACTGGAGAATACAATCTAACGTTAAAGTTTAATAGTCAATTACTCAAAACTAATACTAGCGTCTCCTTTAACGAAGCTTCTAAAGGTTGGGTTAGTTTTAAATCATTTGTTCCAGATAGCGGGCTATCGGTTAGTGGGTCTTACTATACATCAAAGTTTGGTGGTATCTACGAACATCACGTTATAGAAGAGGCTACAAGCTCTGTTGTTGTCCCAAGAAATAAATGGTATAAAGAGGATCCTAAGGAATCATCTATAACTGTATTATTAAATGATTCACCTAGTCAGATTAAGTCATTCAAAACTATAAGCTACGAGGGTTCTCAAGCTAGAATAAACAAGTTCTTTGGAGAATCTACTCAAGCTCCAAACGGTGGGATAGAGTTTGATGCTGGTGGCTTTGCTATACAACCAACGTACTCTTCTTTTGTCGCAAATGATAATGAATACTACAATCTAATAGAAAAGAGAGGTTGGTACGCTTCTGACGTGGTAACAGACCTACAACAAGGTAAAGTAAATGAGTTTAAAGATAAAGAGGGAAAATGGTTCAATCAAATACAGGGTGTTGAATCATCTATAAACAACATAGATACTAGTGAGTTTACTGTTCAGGGAGTGGGTATGGTATCTGATGTTATATACACTGGTGATATTTATACTGGTGGACCAGATTGTTATGATGAAAATGGTAATTTAGTTGATTGCGATAGTGTTGAATGTATAGGTGAGGACTGTTGTGAGGGTGAGGATTGTGGATCATGGATTCAAGTTCTTGGTTGTATGGATGAGGATGCTGTTAATTTCCAGATCAACGCTAATACCGATGATGGTTCGTGTATATATAATGTAATGGGTTGTCTAGATCCGATAGATCCGAATTATAATCCTCTAGCTGATATTCAAGCTCCATCTGGTTCTGCTGATGCTTGTCAAGGTTATGTTTTTGGGTGTATGGATGAGAATGCATTTAATTATGATTCAACCGCTACAATCTCCGGGGTTTGTTGGGATAGTAACTATCTAATTATAGATTGCGTTGTTAATGGTGATAATGGTGTGGAAGTTAATCCTAATTTATTTATATTCTCTTATGATTTCGGCTCTCCACCCACATCATCGTGCATATACTGTGAAGATGCAAATGGAGATGGAGAGTGTGATGAGATAGTTGACTGTCCAGATGGATATGAGGAGCAAGATGGTGATTGCGTAGAAGTACCTAATGATGATGTTTATGGTTGCACAAATCCATGTTTAGAGAATTATAATCCATATGCAACCTTAGATGATGGTAGTTGTGGAGATTGTGTTCCAGGTATATGTGATAATTGTTTTGGCGATGATGTGATTGGATGCATGGATGATGGAGGTGTTTTAGCTGGTGGAACATATTTGACACCACAGTACCCAGGTAATCCTTCTTGTACATATAATCCAGATGCCACTATGATGGATTGGAGTATGTGTACGTATAGTTGTTATAGTGGTTGTACTGATTTTCAAGCTATTAATTTCTGTCCTACCTGCTTGTGGGATGATGGTAGTTGTGCTTACGATGAGATACCAATAGTTGGTTGCATGGATCAGGGTTACGTGGAGTATAATCCAACAGCTAACGTCCCATGTTTTGCGGGTGATGTTGATGAGTTTACACAAGAACCAATAGTGGCTGATGTGGGTAGTTGCTGTGAAAACTTAACTGTAGAACCGTGTACTCCAGGGCTTGATTGTGAGGAGATTGGTTGTATGGATGATACCGCAACAAACTACAATGAAGATGCGACAATACCTTGTGGTGGTGTGTTCACTTTAAATCCAACTGGGTGTTGTATTTACGATTATGATATCTTAGGTTGTACAGATGAAACGGCATTAAATTATGATGAGGATGCTACTTTTGATGATGGATCATGTGTTCCAACAATACCTGGCTGTACAGATGCAACAGCACAAAACTATAGTGAAATTGCAAACTTCAACGACGGTTCTTGTATTCCACATATATTTGGTTGTATAGATGAAACAATGTGGAACTACGATCCTAGTGCTACTATGGATGATGGTGGTTGTATACCTTATCTTTATGGTTGTATGGACCCTGACGCTACTAATTATGGACAAGGATATGTATTTGATTCAGACAATAACCAGATAACAGAGGATAGTCCTTATTGGGACGCAACAGTGTGGCCAGCTCAAGCGGAATACAATGGAAATGGAAACGTTTATTATACTTGTGAATTCCCAGATAGAAACGCTAAACTAAGAGCAAGCAGCACAGGAATCGACCCTGAATCTGAGTTAATATATGAAGAGTCCAACTTCTACTCATACGGTGGTCAAAGTGGGAATGACCCTTGGGATGATGATGATAACGATGGTATTCCTAATATATACGAAGATGATTGGACTTTCGACGACGAATAATTAAAATTAAAATTTAAAAATTATGCCTATAACAAATGATTTAAGTGGATGTAGAATAACTCGAGGACCTTCTGGTAACACAACTTACGCCACTGCTACAGCTGAACAGGACGCAGATTATCTCTATGCTCTTCCTGGAGTTGGTATGTTTGGTAGCAATGTTCTTGATAAGTCCTATCATTTCATGATACTACCCGCTGAAAGTGATATTGATCTAACAGGTGAGTTTCCAGATAACATGGTTGGTTGGCATCGGGTTGCTAGAAAGAATTTTAATATATCTGGTTACTCAGGTGAAGATCATTACCATTGGGCACTTCTCGATTCTGCTGGCAATCAAGCAGGTCTTAGCCCGTATGCTCGTACTTACCACACTGAACACCATGCTTATAACGTAAACATAGAAGATCAAGGCCCGGCTAAATATAGACATATATTTGGATCAATGAGTTATACTCCAGCGGTCTTCCAAGGAATGCCCATGCCTGGTGGTGGAGGTTATTCTCTTTATACAGAAGAGAAAGTTCTTGAACGTGGCGACCAACAACACCCAAACGCAATCACAAGTCCACCAGGTTTCTATTCTGTAGCAGCTGCTGGATATCCCTTTTGGCCAACTAATACTGGTATATTAGAGGCTTTTGGTGGTTCAACTCAAGTTACGTATGCAGGTATCAATTCTGATCTTAATAATGAGGGCTATAATCCTAACCAATATAGAACTATATACGGAACAGATTCTATGGATCAAGGTTACTTACCGGATCTCGATAATTTGGAAGCAGCTATTTTAGCTTACAACTCTCAACCTGGTCACGGAACGCTTGATTCAAGCTATTACTACGATGGTGCAATTTCAGGTGCAGGTGCAACAAGTACGAATACCGAGGTTGGTTTTCAAAGAGGTGCGGGCGCGAGGTGGTGTAGATTTCTTAAAGAGGTATTAATGGTAGACACTCGTGGTACTCTTGATAACGAAGGCGAAGAAGGTAATAGCGGTAACGCGGTTTGCGTTATAGGCATATTAAAACCAGACGCTCAACCACTATTATTTGATCTGTTTCCTAATACTACCAACATGTTCGTTGACGTTCATGGTAATTCTAGATTTGTAGTTGATCATTCTGCTTCCCACAGGTCTTTAAAAGAAAACATAATACAAGTTGGTAAATCCCCTAAAGGTTTCAACATATATAATTTTAATTATAAAAATAAAAAGAAATATGGATCAGCAACGTACCAGGGTGTTATATATGATGAGATACCAGAATACGCTAGAGGCGTAAATAAGTTTGGGGAAAGAGTTGCGGTAATGTCTGAATTAGATGTTGTATTCAAAAACATGGATTATGAGAAAAAGAAATAGAGTAACACCAATAGTAAATAGAAAAAGAAATACATCTCGTTATAGCAAGAGTATTATATCTAAAACCACTAATGTTATAAATCGTATTCAACTTAACATACCAACCGTTGGTACTCGCTCTTTACTAACAGCTTATGGAGGTTGGAATAAGTCTTCAAGTAGAGATTCTAGTCCAAAAAAAGATTTTTTTGTTTTCGAGGGTCAAGCTAGCTCTAGCTTTTCAAGCGTGGCTAAACTAGAAGTAGGAACTATTAAAGATGAAGATGACAAGTATGGTGGTGAAGCTTTTTATTTTATTAGTGAGCCAAAAATAAATTACAATTCTGGAGGATGTGTTGTTAAGTCTGAAGTTGTAGATAAAAAATTTAACAGTGAAGGTAGATTGATTTATTGTTGTTTAAAAATAAGATCAAAAAAAGTATCTAAAGATTCAACACCAAGTGTGGTGGATGTGAACTATAAGATTAAAAAGATAAAATTTGACAACACTCGCGGTGGCATAAAAAGTAGAGATAAACAAATACATGATATCACGTTTAGTAAACAACCGATATTAAGTAAAGGTGAAAAAAGAGAGTTCAATATAACTGGTGTACCAGGTTCTAAATTTCAAATAGCTATTAACGAAACAAAACCGACTGAAATCACGGATGGTGGTAATTCGTATCTACAGTTTAATAAAAGTGAAGATCAATCTATTATATCTAAACGTGGTGCAATGAATATTGAAGAAGGTAATATCGTGAAAGAGTCACATGATTACGGTAAAGAACTGGATACCATAAAAGGTGTTGTGGGTAAAGATGGATCTTTTAGATTTACGCAATCATTCCCATCTGTTGTTATTGTTAAATTGAAAAAGAATGGGAGTGGCGGTACAACGGCTCATGAGTTTTATTCTAACGTTGGAGTTGAAGATGGTGATAGATTAGTGTGGAAAGGTTTAGATTCAAAAAATGAGATTAAGGTTTCGAATGTTAATTCTAACGGCACCACAATAAATACAAATAAATCTGTAACAATACCTAACAACACGGTTGTTGAGGTTCATAGAAGTAGATATTATTCAATAGACTTTATAGAACATTTATGTGATAAACTTGGGGGAAGGATATCAAAAGAAAACCCAAGCTATACAATACCACAGTATAGAGACATAGTTGTAACGATAAAAAATAAACCTAGTGTAACAACATACACTATAACCCATCAAAATGGAGTGGCAACAGGTCTTAATCCAAATGATGATTACGATATTGCCTTTGCTGGAAAAGCTGGACAGGTTGGATCTGGAAGAAATAGTACTGATGTATTTAAAGTTAGGCTAACATTAACGATGGCTATTGGAAATTTTGAAGACAAAGTCTTACCAACGTGGAGTAGTAAAGATCAAGAAAAATCATTCTGGGAAAATTCAGTTACGTTAGATAATAATGGTACGCACGTGGAGATATCAAACATAGCTCTTGGTAACATCGGTAGTTCAACTATTGATTTTGACTATAACATTAGAGTTTACAAATATGGAACAGAGAGCTTAGACATCACGTTGCTCATGCAACAAATAGTTTCTCACATAGCTGATTCAATTCCTTAATAAAAATTAATAATATGGTACAATTAACATTTGCAAATGGAGATCCTAACATATCTATAGAGATTGGGGATTTAGTATATTATATATCTAATCCAAACACTAACTACGAGGGATCTGGTTTTGTAACGGGTGATGGAGCTGTTGGACAATCAACAATGGTATTGATAGGTCCGTGTAGTGCTATACATTTAGATAATGATCCGTCTCAATTAACAACAGTACCTGAGGGTGCGACTAATACCTTTACTATATTCTGTAATAATATAGATGCTATAATTCCTCCGCAACCTAATGATTATATATTTTTTATAAAAGACAATGACGTAGAACTATCTTCTGTTTTAGGTTATTATAGTAAAGTTACGATGAGAAATAATTCAACCGCAAAAGCAGAGTTATTTGCGGTATCTTCTGATTATTCAAACTCTAGTAAATAAGAAATAAAAAATGTAACTATACTATTAGTTAAATTTAATTAAATAGTATGATTTATTGCATAGATAGTTTTTTAGATACAGATGTATTTAAAAAAACAAAGAGTAAACTAGATAGTAATAGCTATGTAGAGTTCAAAACGCCTGGCAAATCCTTTTGGATACAAGAAGCCACAGGAGACTTCATAAATTACGTTTGTTTAAAACTAAGTAATTTTGAACAAAAAGAAATAATACCTATATTAGGGTTTTTTAGAGTATCAAACGAGGATGTTGACACTGAGTGGAGAATACATTCTGATTTAAATATAGCGGGTCACAAACCAGATAGAGCAGCTGTGTTATACATGTCACCTAAAGAAATGAGTGGGTTACATGGTACAGCTTTTTGGGACCATAAGAAGTACGGTAGGTCGTTACCGGATAACACGACGAATGAGGAGTATGATAGAATGATATTAAGTGAGGCTGAAAACCTAGATATGTGGACGTTAACTAGCGTTGTAGGTTACGAGCAAAATAGATTGATATCATATCCAGCTCCTTACTTTCATAGCAAATACCCTAACATAAGTTGGAAAAACGGTAGAGAGGTTTTTGTTATTTTTTATAAAATTAAATAAAATTAAATATGCATTTCAGAAAATTAAAAGAGAGTGATTGGGACACTCTCCAAAGCTGGTGGTCCACTTGGCCTGAATGGACAACACCTTCTAAAGACTTTTTACCAGGCGATGGAACAAGTGGTTTTATGGTAGAAAAAGACGGGCAACCCATAGTAGCTTGCTTTGTTTACTTAACAAACTCTAAAGCTGTTTTATTAGAGTGGATAATATCAAATCCTAATTATAGGGAAAGCGATAGGGGTTTAGCCATAGAAAAACTAATAGTAGACACTCAAGATATTGTTAAGAAATTAGGAATGAAATATATGTTTACTATAACGAGACACAAGCATTTATTAAAACTTCATGAAAAACTAGGGTGGACAAAAGACGAAACCCCATCACACGAATTAACAAAAATATTATAATATGGCAGCAGTAACAGCATTAGCAATAGGCGCAGCAGCTACGGTAGCAGGCACAGTTATATCCGCTCATGGTGCAAATAAAGAAAGAAAAAGAAACGAAGAGTTATCGAGAACATCGACAGCCGAGATGAATAGGTTGAAGGGTATATACAACAATTTAGACACGAGCAACCCATTTTTAAACATGACAAACAACATGTCTAGTTTAAGCAATCAATATGCTGGTTTAGAAAATACGATGGAAGATTTAACGGTCAACCAAAAGCAAGCTCAATTCCAAGCTGATCAATTTCAAAGAAGTCAAGCTAATATATTAGGTAGTCTTAGAGAAGCTTCTGGTGGTAGTGGTGTAGCAGCATTAGCACAATCATTATCTCAACAGGGTGAGATCGCCGCGCAAAAGTCTTCTGCTAGTATTGGAATGCAAGAGACTAGAAATAAAATGGCTTCAGCTCAACAAGCAAATCAACTACAAATGATGGAAGCTCAAGGTGCTGATAGAATACAAATGGCTCAAGCGCAAGAAGCAACTAGATTAGAGGGTATGGAGAGACAAGGTGAAGTCATGTCTAGAAACTGGAAGAGAGACGCTATAGCTACACAACTAGGTATGTCACAGCAAGAAACGGCCGCATACAACAATGCGGCTGGACAGGCTAATCAACAAATGTGGAACTCTATAGGTAGCGGTGTTCAAAACCTAGGTAGTATGGTTGCTGGATTCGGCGGCGGCGGTAGCGGCGGTGGTGGTGGTGGAACAACAAATAATTATTATGGTCCACAAGGCTAATTAAAATAAATAATATATGGGAGCAGATGCATTATTAGTACAAGGAGCAGGACAAGTAGCAGCTAGCCAAAGCGCTGGTAAGCTAGCTATGTCCGAAGCTATGCAAGACACGGCTGATTTTTTAGCCGACGGTATATCAGAGGTTATACAATCAAGAAACAAAGAGTTTAATTCTATAATGAAATCAGAACTTGAAAGAGATCCTGGTTTAACAGACGATGAATGGGACGAACTATATAAAGATCTCGAAGGTAGAAGAATGAGTTATGTTTATGGTAACAAGAAATTTAGAATAAAGGCAGAAAAGGATTTAACTAAAGAAGCTAGTGAAAGATTAAAAATAGAAGATGGTAAAAAGAATATAGCTAAAAATGGCATAGATGAGGATGGTTTTAAAAACAACGAAGACTTCATAGCTAGTGAAACCGGTAAAGATATAGAGGGTATAATAACAGGTGAAAACAAAGTTGTTTATGGTATCAATGGTAGACCGGGTTATATGGTTAGCCAAAACTCTTCTTATGTTGATGTAGCTACAGAAGGACCGCTAATTGGTGATCCTACTTTAGCTAGCTACCAAGAAGCTTGGGATGATGGTAGATTCACCGTGTCTAAAGATGGTAAAACAAAAACAGATGAATATGGAAATCAATATCCAAATACAGATGAGGGTTATAAAGAGTTTATAAACGCGTCTGAAGAGTGGTGGAAAAATGAACATATTAAAACAGGTGGTGACAAAAACTTAAACATAGACTCTCAAACAGGGAAGCAATCAACAAATAAAGTTTGGATGCCTATTGATAAGGTGGAAGAAATTGTTAAAGAGAACAGTGTTGACGTGCAATCCAAAAAAATTGTTGACGAAGTAGTTAATACTACTTCTAAAGACGCTAGCAACGTATTGCCAGGTGAAGATAATGAGTTTAACTACGAAGCAACGCATAATGCTATTAAAACTCAAGTCGTTGGAAAGGGTAACGTTAGATCGTTAGCTAAGGACGAGATCATACCAGGTAGATCTTTTTATGATGACATGCAAGAGGCATTAGTTAATTCTTCTTATGAAGAAATGGGAATAGATATGAGCGAAGAGGATGCTAAGAAACTAGACCCAACACCAAAGACACCTATATCAAGTGAAGACGCTAAGGTTATAACTGATAAGTTAATGGGCGATGAAGACATGTTGAAAGATTACTTGGCCGATTACTATACAAACTACATGGAGCAAAACTATAACAACAGTTTAAAAGGCGATGCTGCAATGGATTTCTCTAGGAAAGAAAATTTCAACGAAGCATTTGGTGCTGCTAGAAAAAGATTTGGAGCTGGTAAGTCTTTTATTTGGAATGGTAAGAAGTACAGCACAAACACAGCGGAGGAAGATGAGAATGAATTCGCGTAGAATAAAACTATAAACAACACTATTTATTAACGGGTAACTAACGAAACAGGAAAATGGAAAAATACAAGATAATTGTAGATGGTAGAGAAATTGTTAAAAACGTCTCTCCAAATAAAAAAGATAAATTTTTTGAAAAATATCCCAACGCGGTTCTAGTATCTGATGAGCCGGGAAAGTCGCAAGGGACGAGTCAGTCCCAAAACAATCAACAAGAAAATACGGTATTAAAATCGGGAGATGGTTCATTGGAGCCAAAGAAGAATATTGACATAAAGCTAACCCCAGAAGAGGCTGAAGCTGAAGTTGATAATGATTCTAGATGGGCTAACTTCAAAGACAATATTGACCACGCGGTAATGAAGCATGGTAACATAAAAGCTAACTTAGCTTGGGGTACCATAAAAAGAATTGGGAGTTGGTTTGAGGAAGGTCAAGAAGAAGATGATGACAAGCACAGTGTAATGAATCAAAAGATAAGTGAGTTTACTGGTTTGAATCCTGATAATATATTTGTTGACTTTACAGCAGACATGACTAGAGCTGTTCAGAAGGGTTGGGCTATATCACAGGGTAGTGAAGCCTCTATAAACATACAACAGGCTCAAGCTAAAGGAGAGATGCCCGATGAAGAAGATATAAAGAAACTTTATAAAAACGCACTAATATTAGAAAAACTAGGTACAACAGATGAGGTTAGAGGTTACGCTGAAAAATACGAAGGGTATAAAGAAAAATATGGTGGTGTTATGGCTTGGACTATGGCTGCCGCAGAGAACCCAACGTTCTTAATTCAAACATCAGCTGAATCACTATCTAACATGGGTAGTCACTTGATTAATAGTCCAACAACATTAAAAAGAGCTGTTGGTTATGGAACAGCTGTAGGTAGTGCCGCAGCTACCACGGTTGCTGTAGGTGGACAATTAGGTCCGCAAGCTCTTGTCCCTGAAGAATTAGTAACGGTACCAGGAGCCTTTGGAGCTGGTTTTATTGGTGGTTTTTTTGGCGCAATATCAGGTTCAATGGAACAGAGCTTAACCTTCACAGAGCTATTACAAGAAGAGTTAACTAGAGATGGTAAAGAGTTTACACCTGAAAATATAAAAGCATTATTGCTGGATGATGAAATAATAAAACACAAAGACCCACGTTTTGGAGCGTTGGATATAGAAGGAACTAAATCTGAGGTATTTAGAAAACGAGCGTTTAGAAGAGGTTTAGCAATTGGATTTGTTGACGGAACTATAGGCGCAATAACAAAAGCTAGAGTTGGGTTTTTATTTAAGTCACAGAAAAACTTAAGAAAAGTAACAACAATAAAAGGTAGGAAAGTAGTACCAACCAAAGGTGTTATAGCTGCCGAAGGTACAGCACTTGGAGTTGGAGGTGGATTAGGTAGTGAAGTTGCTGGTCAAACCGCTGGAGGTCAAGAGTATGACGCTGGAGAAATACTAACAGAAGGTTTTGCGGAAAAAGCTGTAGCATTAACAGGTGTAACAACAGTTCCAACACTACTAAAAAAATCTCCTAAGTATACTGTTAACGGCGAACAAATGGGAGAGCAGAACTTTATGGACATGCTTAGTGATATGTCTGATATAGAGATAATGGAAGCTATGTCTAAGGGTCAAATAAAGATAGAGAATAATAGTAACTTAGAAAGCATCGTTAACAATAGAATAAATGATGGTTACTTAGACTCACAGATAGATAAAAAAGTTGTTGACCCAGCTGAGAGAAAACGTTTAGTTGAACTAGAAAAGCAAAGAAAAAAACTAGAACAAAAACAAAAAGATAATTCTTTATTTAGCAATCAAAATTCTATTGAAGAAAAATTAATAGAAATTGAAAAGGAAATAAATCAAATAGTTGGTAGTTTTACAGCTATAGATGGTAGAACAAAAGATGTAAAAGCAAATGTTAAACTGCAAGAGCAGGGTACTAATGCTATGATAGATCTTATACTTCAACCAACAAGTGAGTTTATTAATAAAAACTTAAAGTTTGTTAACAAGGGTAATAATAAACTTGGTTATGCTAACACGGTTGAAGAGGCTAAAGCTATGCACGACAACTACGTTGATGAGTACAACAAGAATTTAAAACCAGGAGAAAAACCTATGAAGAAATACACTTTAGAAGAGATGTCTAAAGTTGATGGTTTTAGAATAGGTGGTTTATACGTTATTAATAAAAAAGTGGCCGCAGCAAAAGGACAGATAAATGTTGGTGGTCATGAGTTGTTGCATGGTATTGTTGATGGTTTCTTTGAGGAACTTGATGTTGATGCTAGAAAAGCTTTGGTTAAAGATTTTAGATCATCATTATCAAAGAAGCAAGAAAGCTGGATACTAAAACAAATGGGAGCTAGGGGTCAAAACTGGGTTGATGCCAACGCTGATAGTACAGTTGAATGGTTTAATATATTTTCAGATGGTATAAAGAAGGAAAATGAAAAAGCTGGAACTGGTATATCTTTTGATGAAGGTGTTTTTCAAAAAATAGGTTTAGCAATTGAAGAGATATTAAGAAGATTGAGTGAAGCTGGTTTTATAGGGGAGGGTAACGCTTTGTATAGAAAAGAGTTCGCTAACGGAAGACAGGTTTATAACTTTTTAAAAGACTATAATAATAGTATAGAGAAAAATACAGAGCTTAGTTCTCGTGTTCAAAAAATGGCTGATGTCAGTGCTGTTGCGGAAGAAAAGAAAGGAAAGAAAAAAGAAACACAACTATCTCAATCAGTAGATGTTGATAGTGACCAATTTCAAGACATGACCCCAGCTGAGATACTGGACTCACTCAGTGAAGACGCTAAAACAAAGGAAGAGTTTTATGGAGGTAGAAAGAAAGCTGATAACGCAAGAGAAAATTCAGCTTACTCTAAAACATGGATAGCTTTGTATGATGGAAGTTTAGATAGGTTCTTCGCTAAGAACACCACTGAAGCTCAAAAAAATATAATGAGAGAAGTTTTAGCGGAAAGATTAAAAAACTGGGACCCAGCTAAAACACCAAACCTATCTAAGTGGTTTATGGGTGGTAGCGGTGTTCAAGGTAATATAGATTATGCTAGAATGGTAGCTAACAAAAAGTTATTCATAGAGAGTGACAAGAAGAATAAAACTGTTAGAGGTGATAGAGTTAAGGAAACAGGTAGAACAGTTATGGAGGATGTTGCTGGAACACAAGAGGACACAGCAACAACAGCATTCGAAGAACAAGATGTTTCAATTAGTCAACAAGTTAAAGACATTGCTAGTAAAAAACAACCCTCTAAAAAACAAACAGTTAGAGATGTTCTGAGAAAACAAGGGAAGTTTGTTGATGAAGTTTTAAGCTTTCCTAAGAAAGTTATAAACTCCGTGTCTGAAGCTATTAAGAAAGTTAAATTTGATTTTGCTGGTAAAACATATTTAGATATTAAAAACGATGTTGTGTCTCAAGCAACAGATGCTAACACTAGGAAACAAGTTAAGCCAACAGGTGCTTTTTATAAAGCTCTAGAGATTGTATCTAAGGAGGTTTTTGGTGTTGACCCTAAAAGTATTATAGCTAAAGCTCAAAACCTATCTAAGAATGAATCTAACGGTGCTAGGAAAAAGATATCTGATATAGCAAAAGAGATAGGTCCTAAAAATTTAATTAAAAATATCCTACCAAAAGCTCAAACAGAAAGCGGTCAAGCAACTGGAATAGCAAAAACTTTATTAAAAGCGTTTTACGATAAAGTACCCATAAGACTCCCTAATAAATATGCACAAAGAAAAAAGGTTGGTTTAACAGACGAGCAGATACTAGCAACTTTTGGTATCAATCCTGATTACAGTTTAATGGATCATAATAGAAAGTTTGATGGACCAATAAAAGGTTTTATAGTTCAATCATCTACGCTATCAACTAATCAAACGTTAAGAGAACAAGCTGTTGAAAATAAACTAGAAGAACTTCTTGAGACAAATGATAAAGCTACCATAGAAGAAGCTATCAACGCGGTTGGTAGTGATGTTCAAACTATTGGTGTTGGTAAATCTGATACTATGTTTAGTATGAGCTTGAGTCAAGTAGAAGAAATATTTGTTAATGATAACTTTCATATAGAGGGTAAAGGTAAGGACAAGGTTTTGGTTATTCATAATCAAGATAAAACATTTAGAATAACACAAGAAAACGCTGATCAAGATTTAGATGCTTACGTTGAGATGTTAAAGAAAGATGTATTCGTGCTTTTACCAAAAGAAGCTTTCTTTGGCCCAAGTGGTGGAACAGCTTTCACTAGCACTAGTAAGATATTTGGTTTAAGTTCTTTGAAAGATGAGAATGGTAAAACAATAAAAGATGCTAACGGTAAAAGCATTCAAGATCCATTGTGGATAAAGATTCAAGAAAGAATCAAGGCTTTAAAAGATGACGGTAGCATACAGTATGGTGAACCAATACCGGGTGTAGATTCAAGTACGATATGGAATCTAAGAAGTAAGTATGGTAGTATGTTTAGTACGCCAGCTAAGATAAAAGCCAATAAAAAAGAAATAAAAGAATTCAACAGACAAGTTGCGGCTATACATAGAGCGCTGTGGGAAAGAATAAATACTTCAATAAAAAAATCTAAAGGTAAGTCAGCGCCAGGTATAGCAACCTACTTAGGTATAGTAGCAAACGACAGAACACATTGGCACAAACTAGGAGCTCAGGTAGTGGGTTTCTCTAAAACAATAAATAAATACAAAGACAAGAATGGCAAAGTAAAAGAAGCTAGATATGAATTAGAGCACGCTATGCCAGCAACAAATGCTTACTTATATTTACTAGACGCTGCTCTCAGTAAAGATGTTAACTTCAACGCAACATACGATTTAATTATAGATAACTACAAGCTTATAGCTCTAGATAAAGCTATGGATAGAAAGTTAGTTAACGCTAAAACAAAGTCTGGTTACAGTCTTCAAAAAAGAATGCCAGACAACTGGAGTGTTGTTGATGGTAGGTGGTGGGAAAGATACTTTAATCCTGCTGTCGCTGCTTTTGATGGTGGTATAGACCCATCTTCAATAGAAACAATTGATGGTCAAACGTTAGCTGAGGAGTTTGATATAAAAAGTGATGGTAGACCATCTATAATGAAAGAGTCTAGATCGGAGGTTGGTATTAATAATAACATACTTAAAGCGTTTGAAAAACAAGCTGAATTAATTAAAAAGCAAAACAGAGAGATACAAGCTGATTTAGAGAGTAGAGGCTATAAGTTTATTGAAAGTAAAACTAAACTAAGCCAAAGTCCAGATGCGAAAGGTATGTCTACATTTGACTTTGACGAAACCGTTGGAGTTAGTGAGAACTTTGTTATAGCTAAAAAGGGTAATGACATCAAACGTATACCATCTAACGAGTGGCCGTTTGTTGGTGAGCAGTTAGCTGAAGAGGGTTATAAGTTTGACTTTACTGATTTTAATAAAGTCACGAAGGGTAAACCTGGTCCTTTATTTGAGAAAATGAAAAATCAAATTAAAAAGTATGGACCTGAGAATGTTTTTATATTAACAGCTAGAGCACCACAAAGTGAAAAGGCTATACACGATTGGTTAGCTAGCAATGGTATAAACATACCTAGAAAAAATGTAACTGGACTAGGCAATAGCACTGGACAAGCAAAAGCTAATTGGATGTTAGAAAAGTTTGCTGAAGGATATAATGATATGTACTTTGTAGATGATGCACTACCAAATGTGAAGGCTGTTAAAAATGTACTAGATCAACTGGATATTAAATCTAAAGTAGTGCAAGCTAAGTTTAGTCAATCGTTAGATGTTGATATTGAATTTAACGACATGCTTGAAAGAAAGAAAGGTATGGATTCAAAAAGAGTTGTGGGTTCAGAAGAGGCTAGAAAAATGGGTCAAAAGAAAGGAAGATGGAAACTTTTTGTTCCACCATCAGCTGAGGATTTCAAAGGCTTATTGTATTCGTTTTTAGGAAGAGGAAAGATAGGTGAGGCTGATATGGCATTTTTTAAGAAAACATTACTAGATCCATTCGCTAAGGGTATTAGAGCTTGGAACACGTACAAGCAAAGCATGGTAGATGATTATGCTGCGTTGCAAAAGAAATATCCAGCTGTAGTCAAGATGTTAAATAAGAAGGTTGGTAAAACAGCTTTCACTGTTGACACAGCTATAAGGGTTTATCTTTGGGATAAAGCTGGTTTTGAAATCCCAGGTATATCGCAAGAATTAAAAAATAAATTAATAAACTATGTTAACTCAAATCAAGATCTAGTTGCTTTTGCTGAGGTTCTTAGTGCTATCACGAAAACAAAAGAAGGCTATATAAAACCTAGCAAGGGGTGGGGTGTGGAAACTATATCTAACGATTTGAATAACATTGTGGGTAAGGTTGGTAGAAAAAGATTTTTACAAGAATGGATATCTAATATTGATATTATATTTTCAGAAAAAAACCTAAACAAGATAGAGGCTATATATGGAACTGGGTTTAGAGATGCTTTGGAGAATATAATTTATAGAATGAAAAACGGTACCAATAGAATTACTGGTAGTGATAAGAACGTTAATCGAATGATGAACTGGATTAATGGCTCTATTGGTGCTATCATGTTCGTTAACATGCGATCGGCATTACTGCAAACCATATCCACCGTCAACTTTATAAATTGGAGTGATAATAATGTTTTTAAAGCGGCTGCTGCTTTTGCTAACCAAAAACAATTCTGGGCTGACTTCGCTATGTTGTTTAATTCCGCTCAACTAAAACAAAGAAGATCTGGATTACAAATAGATGTTTCAGCGTCGGAGCTATCAAAAGCTTTCGCTGACGGAAAGGGTACACCACAGTCAGTTTTAGCTTGGTTACTTGAAAAGGGTTTTACACCAACCAAAATTGCTGATAGTTTTGCTATAGCTTTTGGTGGTGCTACGTTTATTAGAAACAGAATAAACACATACATAAAACAAGGCATGTCTGAAGCTAAAGCTAAAGAAAAAGCAATGTTTGATTTTCAAGAGATCGCTGAGGAAACGCAGCAGTCTTCAAGAGAGGATTTAATATCACAACAGCAAGCTGGTCCATTAGGTAGATTAATATTAGCTTTTCAAAACGTTACAATGCAGTATACTCGTTTAACAAAGAAAGCTTTGTCTGATATAGTTAATCGTAGAGGAGATATGAAGACAAATATTTCAAAACTAATGTACTATGGTTTTGTTCAAAACTTAATATTTGGAGCATTACAATCTGGTTTAATGTTTATGTTATTTGGTTGGAACGAAGAAGATGAAGATGAAAAGAAAAAAACAAGGGGTGTTTTGAATGGTGCTTTAGATTCGTTCTTAAGAGGTACCGGTATATACGGTGCTATGGCTTCCACTTTAAAAAACACTATATTAAAGTGGCAAGAACAAAGAGAGAAAAAGTGGGGACAAAGAGAAGATGGTAGAATAATACTTGAAGCTATAAACCTATCACCACCTATTGGTAGTAAGCTTAGAAAAATATACAACGCTGTTAAAACAGAACAGTATAATAAAGGTGTTAGTAAGGAGATAGGTTGGAGGATAGAAAATCCAACGCTTTCAGCGGTAGCAAATGTGGTTGAAGCTTTATTTAATATACCTATAGCAAGGATAGTAAACAAAGCTAACAATGTAGAAGAAGCAGTAACCGGTAATCACCAGATGTGGCAAAGGGTTGCATTAGCTCTAGGTTGGAGCAGGTGGAGTATTGGTGTTAAAGATGAGGAGTTGGAGCAAGCGAAAAGTGATGCTAAAGAAACAAGAAAAGAAGATAAGAAAAAAGAAAAACAATTAGAAAAAGAACAAAGGAAAAAAGAGGGGTACAAAACAATTAGATGTTCTGGTCGAAACTCATCTGGTAAAAGATGTGGTTTAACAACGGAGACAAAAGCTAAAACATGGAAGTGTTTTCATCACTCAGCGTTTAAAGATGGTATGGATAGAGATGGAGATGGACTAAAAGAATACCGCTGCACCGGTAAGACTTCGTCCGGCAAAAGATGTAAAAACAAAACAGAGAACAAAAATAAAAGATGTTACGCTCATCAATAAACGTGTAATAATAATAGTATAACAAAAACTTTAAAATATGATAAATTGGATAAACTCCTGGAGATCTGGGAATAAGAAAGATAGATATGAAATAGCGTTAAGAGTAAGTACTCTAACTATATTTGAATTAATGTTTTGCCCTTGTTGGGTTTGTAAAAACAAAAAGAAAAGTTGTGTAAGGTTTAGACTTATGATTTTAAATTTTGGGTTTGAAATATAATGTGTCCTTGTCCGATATGTGTGACAGCAATCGTTCTTGCAGCATGTAGTTATAAATTATTAAAATAAAACAAATGGCATTAGAATTACCATACACAAATGCAGCTGGTGTAGAAGCTAGAGAAGCTTATCACAGAATAGAAAATGTAGATTATAGATACTCCGATGGACACAGTAGGGTGTACGTTAGTGTTTATTTAACTGAAAGACTAGCTGTTCAAGGGGCTGACCCCATAGATGCTTATAGTACTGATTTTACGATGAATACTAGGATTAATCAGAATATAGCAGAACAGGCGTATAACGCTGTTAAAACAAAGTCTATTGTAACTGATGCTAAAGGTAGACAAAGGAACATGGATTTTAGCAAAGCAAAAGATGTATAATGAATACTCATATTAAATTAAACTCTATATCTAAAGATCTTTACAATAAGATATGGGACGACTGTGATCAAAATGAAAGAATAGAGGTTTTTAAAAAATACGAAGAACTAAATAGCGAATGAAATGGATAGGTCAACATATATGGGATTTTATATCTAGGTTTCGAAACGACGTGTATTTAGAAGATCTAAGTACAACGACGGAAACCAACGTGCTCGTTGTTGACTCTGATGGTAAAGTTAGTAAGAATACAACAACTGTAGGTGGTGATATAACTGAGGTTGTTGCTGGTACCGGTATATCAGGTGGAGGTGCTGGTCCTGGAGCTGTAACTGTTAATGCGAACTTAGGAGCTGGTCTCATAAACTATGTTGGTGCTTATGGTAGTTATTCCGCTAATCACACTAGAGTAGATTTAACCCAAGGTATTTATAATGGTAGTGGAGTTGGAATGTTACAAAACGGTTCCACTAATCAAGTTGATATTTTTAGTGGTGTAAACGCTAGTGTTTTAAATGGTTTAACTAGGTTAACTAGAAACTCAGGTTTTGGAAACTTCTCTAATGGTGATGGTATTACAGGTACAACAGGTGGATACAACGATGTCATCTACTACAACCCAACTAGTGGTAATAAATCATTATCAGGTATTAGTATTAGTTACTTAAAATCTTTAGATGGTGATTTTACTAGTGGCACACTGAGTGTTTTTGGTGGATCATTTAGTTTAATGGATTTTGGTAGTAACGCTGGTGCGGTAAATTTTCAGACAGCGGTAAAAGCTACAGTTCTAGGAAACACCACTGGAACAAGCTGGGGAGCTGGAGTTGATGTTGATGTTTCTGGATGTGACACCAACGACGGGGTTGTTATAACAACAACTGACGGTGGAAATGGTTATGATTTAAAAATAACTAGTAGCGCTAGTGGTGGTGATTTTTTTGGTATAGCAACAGGTGCTAACGGTGCAACAGAAATAAAAACCCTAGACACTGGTTCTGATGTAGCTCATTTATCGTTTGATATTAATGGTGATATATTTTTAGACCCAGATGCAAATGTTTTTATTAACAGCTCCAAGGTAACACAAACATATTCGGCTGACGGTGGTACTGATACAGCTTTTTTATTACAAGCTAGCACGGGTCAACAAGACAACTCTACGCTCGTTGGTTGGGGAGCTTCTATTTCTAATGGTAGTAATAATATTAATGCTGGTCAAACAGTAAATGTAAAAGGTATTTACCAAACAGTTGATGATTATGCAACTGGTAATGTTGGTGATAGTAAACTATATGGTTTACAACAAATAATGAGTTTCAGTGGAGCGGGTGGTAACACAGAGGGTTACGGTATTCACACTACACTAGCGGGTGGGGACGTTGGTAATAACGTTGGGTTATATCAAAAAATATCTGACGGAAGTTTAGATTTAAAATTTGTTAGCTTTGCTAATACCGCTGATTATTTTAGTGTAGCAACAACTACCAACGGAGCAACAACTATAAAAACAGTAGATGCTGATTCTGATTTAGCTAATTTAAATTTAGAGGTTGATGGTGTTTTATTTGTTGATTCTAAAAGATTGTCATATACTGAACCGGGTTCTAATATAGGTTTTTATAAGTTCTTTTCAATTGCTGATAGTGCTGATTACTTTAGAATAGGTCTTGGAGAGAATGGTAACGTCGTGCTTGAAACAGTTGACGCGGTTGGTAATGAGGGTGATTTTCACATACAGGCTGACGGCGCTGTCGATATTGACTCAGCTAGTGGAGAGGATATAACAATCGACTCCGGTGGTAATATAAAATTAGAACCGGCTAGTGGGAGCAACATACTGCTAGACGGAACAGTTACTGTTGATGCAGGTAGTGTTACTGGTTTAACAACACTTGGTGTTGATAGTGTTAATATAACGGCGGTGCAAACATCTTCTGAATCTTTTTCAAATGATGATACTAGCATAATGACATCAGCTGCTATTGATGACAGAATACCAGATGAAACAACAGCTAATAATGAAACTTTTGTTTTAAAAACAGCTAAAGTAACTATCACACAAGCTCAATGGAACTCACTACACACAACACCTATAGATCTCGTGGCAGCTCCTGGAGCAAACAAGCAGATAGTACCTATCAGTGGAACTCTCGCTGTAGATAGACTTACAACACAGGCTAATGCGTTAGCAGATTTAAATGTACACTATGATCTAGGAGGTGGTGTTGGTTCATACTTTACAAATATATACATGCATGTTAGAAGGTTTATGTGGAACAAAAGTACTGATATCACATATAGTCTCGCGCCGTTTTCATATGAAATAGCGCAAAGCAAAACAGTATTTCAAAATAAAAAACTACAAGTTAGTGTTGATGCTGAGTTGAGAGATAGCGGCGGGACACAAAACTGTATAGGAGATTCAGATATTTACATATCTTATTACATATTAGATATGTCTTAAAATTACAAGTTATGAGTATAGACCCTAAAACAAGTCAACAGTTCTATGTAACCACGGGATCAGGTGATGACAAAATAGATTCAAATAAAAAAACAGATTTAGAAACGTTGTTCACAGCGGATAAAAGTAAAGGTAACACTCATGTTATAAACGATCCAACATTGGGACCGCTTGTCTTGAATATGCAAAGAATGCAGGACGACGAAGACAACACTAGGACTTTCATACAAAATGAAGACGAGGTGTTAAACGTTATTAAAGGTACATTCCCAAGTGGATGCATTTACCACCCTGGAAATAGTAAATGGATTATACCTTGGACTCGCACAGAGTGGATGGGAGGGTTTGTTGATCACAAAGGTGGTGGTGCTTATTGGGGTTTTAACAAAAACACATATGGAGCTAAAGATCTAATTGGCAACTTAATGTGGGTGGAAAAGGTTATACCAATTGGCTTTCAAGTATATCGAGTATACGTTTTTGGAAGCAATGCTGGTGGCGCTGGAAATGAAAGTCAATTTAGAAGTTATGCTAGTACATTAATTTCTAACACTAACACAGGCGCTGGAGATAGTAGTAATGCTAAGAAGAAAGTCAACACAGAACATCAATCCATGGATAGCACTGTTATTAGCAGTGGAGCTTTAAATGGAGATGGATTAAAAACTATACGAGTAGAAGCGGGGTTTGGTGATAAAAATGATGTACTATATGGAGGAATAATAGAACTAACACAGATATAATTATGGCGTTATTAATAATCAACACGACTAATGCAGCTGACACATTGTTAGCTAGAGCAACAACAGTTCAAAGGTCTACAGCTATTGGAGATATAAATAGTATTAGAATTACTAATACATCTACCAACGCTGCTGTAGTAAGTTTGTTTTATGACAACGCCGCTGGGGTGGATTTTTATATAATTAAAAACGTCAACATACCTGTTGGAGCGGCAATATTTCTTGATCAAGATCTAAGTTTTAATAGATCGGCTTATGACTTGAAAGTAACAAACAGCGGGAGCAGCCCTTCGTTAACTATAATAATTAAATAAATGGAATTAGAAGTAATTAGAATAAGTAGTGGTTCTGATAGTACAAATGGTGTATTATTGGAGCTAGACAGATTAGCACCAGCTCCTCACGCAGAGGGATTTAGGTGTAAGAGAACATTTTTAGCATATACATTAGAAGATGAACATCGAAATGAAAAAGTATACGGAGAAACTAGAATACCTAATGGGACATATAAATTGGGTCTCAGAAAAACTGGGGGATATCACCAGAAATATAGTAAACGATTTACTGATATTCATATTGGCATGCTGCACGTGCTTGACGTTCCTGGTTTTGAGTACATTCTTATTCACTGTGGAAATACTGATGAGCATACGGCGGGTTGTCTTCTCGTTGGAGACTCCCAGGAAAATAACCAAATCACGAAGGACGGTTTTATAGGTAAATCAACTCAAGCATATAAAAGAATATATCCACGAATAGCAGAGGCTATTGAATGTGGAGAAGAGGTAACAATAAGATATAAAACTATATAATGGCCAAAAGATCTTCATTTGTATTTATGGAAAAGAAACGTGTAAAAAGAGGTGTACACGCTAAATCAAAGACCTCAGTGTTTAAAGGTAGTGACAACTACAAAAAGAAATATAGAGGACAAGGAAAATGAAAAAAATTATAATATTATTTTTACTAATTAGTACGGTTTGTACCGCTCAGTTAAAAGACTTTTTTAAGTATTCGACGTTTTATACGTCTATGACTATGAACACTTCTTTTACAGAGAGAGATAACTATACAGCGGTTGATAAAGGTTATGAAGATATAACAAAGGTTAACCTATACGATTATAACTTAACGCTGGGATTGCGCAAAATAGCAAGATTTGATTATGAATATAAAGTTAAGACATTTTACACGGGAACCGAAGACAACGTTGCTGATGCTGTTACTATTGGTAATAGCAATGGCTGGGAGTATTTACTTAGTTATTCGTTTATACGTAATCGTGGCGATAAGTTTACTGAACAAAATTTTTGGCTTAGATATCTTGGGGATAGATGTGTAACTAAACTACAATACACAGACAACCAAAGGGTTAATCTTAGATTTATGTCTTTTGACACTAGGTTTAGAATTAACAAGGGTAATTGGGATTTAACATTTGGAGCTGTCGGCAGATTACACCCTGTTTATGGTATAACTCCAATAGATGATTTCTGGGCACCAGGAGAAAACACATTTCAAGACTTAGCGGAAGACTTTGGTTATGCCGCAGAACCTTGGATGCAAGGATTTTATATCGACCAGAATTGGTACGATGTTAGTGGTGGAGATTCCGTACTTATCGCTACCTCAAACGACGAGTTTTTCCACCACTATTTCGGAGACGCAGTCGCTAGGTTTAATGAACGTGAACTTGAGAAATTAGGTTTACAAAGAGAGCTTAGTGCTGTTATAGGTTTAGCTTATTATAAGTATACACCAAAAATATGGTTGCATGTTTGGGCTAACTGTTTGCCATTACATTATGGTTTAGACGAATACTCATTTGAATACGGAGAAGAAAAGTATGATAACATAGAGTGGGATGCTGGAATAGTTTTTGGCTCAAGAATCACTAAGTCACTAGGTATGTTTATTGAAGGGACTCACATGAAGTACTGGGAAAAACCGGTGTATGAAGTGAAGTTTGGTTTTAATTATTTAATACTTTAATTTATGCTCAATTGGTCTGGACACAAGTGGTTGAAGCAAGAGCCATGGGGTATTATACACCCAGAAAAAGATTGGAATTATTATGACGAAAGCGCGGTTGTTGTAGATGATGATAATATTCTCCATTTAAAAACACATTACAACCCAAAAAGAATAACGCACGAAGATGATACTTATTATCCAGAATATGGGGTGGGTCTTATATCTTCTGTGGAAAAGTTTCATTTTGGATATTTTGAAATAAAAGCTAAACTACCAACAGGTTATGCTTTGTGGCCAGCTTTTTGGATGTATGGCGCTCCTTGGCCACCAGAGATAGACATATTAGAAGCTTACACGGGTAATAGACAAGACTACTTACATTTCAATATACACAACCCACTAGCTTACAACAAGGTTGAATCGTGTATTCATTATGGTAATGTTGAGGAGGGTACTAAAACCAACATCCCGGCTAGAGCTGGTATGATATTTAAAGATCCTAGAAAACATTTCATAAAGTATGGTTGTAACTGGATGAGATATAAAATAGAAATATTCTATGACAACAAATTGGTTAGAACAATAACAGATAGAAAAATTTTAAAACAAATGGATAAACCACAACGAGTTATTATTAATAACCACTTAACAGAAAAAGGTCTAGATAAGGTTGGTAAACAGCAATCAGATTTTCAAATAAAATACTTTAAAACAAATTAACTATGAAAAAATATATTATAATACTACTTGCGTTTATTGGCTCGTTCG
>CESM01083755.1_pt1 | contig 27493 bp, 24 predicted proteins | sample 361421 | NCBI WGS metagenome assembly CESM01 (sample SAMEA2622219, study PRJEB7988) | marine metagenome | isolation source: saline water (ENVO:00002010), including | reverse complement strand
GACCCTTCCTCGCTTTTTCTTAGAACCCATTGTAAGAGCCATCCAAGTTTGGAAAATTTCTCCTCGTAATATCTCGTTTTCAAATATGGGTGTTGATTTCACATAATCTTGTCCTTGTTTTTTGAAGTCGAACCCTTCAGAATCTAATCTAACTGCATCATAAGCTAATTCTGATTTCCAAGATGCAGTTGTCTGAATTACAAGTTTCGAAATTGATCCTTCCGAATGCCGCTCGGCTAAGCCTCGAAGATTTCTTGCTGATTCTATAACTCCTCTGAGATAAGATTCTATGGCCAAAATTTCTGAATCATTTCCAGAGTCTAATTCGAATTCCATATGATGAGTCGCTAACATACTTTCTGCTGAATCTCCTCTAGCATTCAATGAAGACCAAAACTCTTCCGCAATATGTGGTGTTGCAGGTGCCAGCATAGGTGCCCAGCCTCTTAGGAATCTTCTTGCAGTGACCTTGTCAGAGCCTCCTCTGCGAAGATACCATTGCCAGTCTGCAAGCATTTGGAAATGACTCATCATAACGCCTTCACGAAGACTTACTGACTCCATGCAATCTCTCCAATGACTCTGATTGAATCTCAATCTAGCCAACAACCATGAATCTATAGATGATGGTGATTCTTCAAGAGCGAACCCATGTTCAAAAGCATCAATAATTGAACACAATTGCTTATGATTAGCAATGACTGCATTATCTGACCAATCCATTCCTGCCTCGGGATTAGCGCCAAAGAGAATGAATAAACGAACGGTATCTGCTCCATACCTATCTACCATTTCTCCGGGGCTCACGGTGTTACCCAAACTTTTACTCATCTTTGCTGAACGTGAGCCCAGATCTGCTCCACAATTAGGACATGCCCCCCCAAAGTTATCGATATGATACTCAGTATTGCAATCGACACAATATGGAGCGGGGGCATTAAGCATACCTTGACAGACTAAGCGTCCGAAGGGTTCTCCAATCTCATTCATTCCAAGGTCACGAGTTGCTTTTGTGAAAAATCGAGCATAAAGAAGATGCATGACTGCATGTTCAATGCCTCCGATATACAAATCAACACCGCCCTTGAGCCAGTAATCAACTGCAGTTTTATTGAATGGCTCGTCTTTATTTGTTGAATCTGCGAATCTCATGAAATACCAAGATGAGTCATAGAATGTATCCATTGTATCTGTTTCACGATGGGCTGAACCATTACATTGAGGGCAATTAGTTGACAAGAATTCTTCATGACTGGCAAGAGGGTTGCCACTCTCATCCCAACTAAAAGTAATATCTAATGGCAATTCAACAGGAAGTTGCTCATAAGGAACTGGAACGACTCCACATGAATCGCAATGAATCATAGGAATTGGGGTGCCCCAGAAGCGTTGACGGCTCAAAAGCCAATCCTTCAGTCGATATTGCACAGTCCCTCGACCCTTTTTTTGGGCTTCAAGTGCAGCGATTACTGCACTCTTAGCTTCATTTCCAAATAGACCATCAAATTCAGAGTTAGTAGAATTAACCATCCATCCTAATCCATCAAAAACTGGATTTTCTTCCTTTACATCACCATCCTCTTGTCGAGATAAAACCGGTTTTATGTCTAATCCATACTTCTTTGCAAAATCATAGTCTCTTTGATCATGGCCGGGTACCGCCATAACTGCTCCAGTTCCATATGAAGCAACAACAAAGTTTCCAACCCATATTGGAATCTCTTCGCCTGTTAATGGGTTGATTGCGAATCTACCCAGAGGAACTCCCTTCTTCTCCTTCAACATATTTATTCTCTCAAACTCAGACATTCGAGAGCATTCATCTCTTAACTCACGCCAACCTTTTTCATATTCGGTTCCAGATACTAATTCCTCACAGAGAGGATGTTCGGGAGATAGGGTAACAAAAGTAACCCCAAAAATAGTATCTGGCCTTGTTGTAAAAGCGCCGATTACCGAATCTGAATTAGATATTTTAAAATCAATATGTGCGCCATTAGAACGACCTATCCAATTACGTTGCATAGCCTTAACATTCTCAGGGAAATCAATATGATCTAATTCGTCGAGTAATTCATCGGCATACTTAGTCATACAAAGAAACCATTGAGCCATATCCTTCTGTACAACTTCAAGGCCGCATCTCCAACAACGATTATTCTTTACTTGTTCATTTGCCAGAACTGTGTCACAATCATCACACCAATTGACAGGGGCGAAACGCCGTTCGACCAAACCTGCCTCTCTAAACTTTAGAAACATCTCTTGGTTCCAATGATAATATTCGGGTGTCGATGTTGCAAACATTCTTCTCCAATCATAGGAATATCCCATTCTTTCTTGATCGGTACGTATCATTGAAATGTTACGTTCAGTAACTGTATGGGGGTGTCCTCCTTCCTTCTTAGCCGCATTTTCGGCTGGCATTCCAAAAGAATCATACCCCATCGGATATAGTACATTCTTGCCCATCAATCTTTGAAACCTAGCCATTGCGTCGCCTATTGAATAATTTCGAACATGTCCCATGTGCATATATCCAGAGGGATAAGGAAACATTTCGAGGCAGTAGAATTTTTCACGAGACTTGTCTATATCTGTGTGGTTGACCTTTTCGGCGTTCCAACGGGACTGCCAAAACGTCTCTATTTTTTGTGAGTCATATGCCATATTCATCATCCCATTATCTGAGTGGAAGCCATCTCAGGCTCCCTGACTAAGCAGTAGGCCAAGCAAGAGGCCCACCGTACGGGAATGTGAAGCAGGCATTCGTGCCATGACCCTCGACTTGGGGTATACAATTTGAAGGCTGCTCCGTGATCTCTGGTCCACCACACCTATGGGCAATACCATAGTCGTAACAAATATGCTTGATGATGGTGAGTTCGATGTTCAAGTCTGGGATGATGGAATAGAGGTCTGGATAACTCAGATGGGATCTTTGATGAATATGAATACTGCATTTATTGATCGAGAAAATGGAATTGTCGCAATAATCGATCCTTTCGATGGGAAGCGTTGGACTCAAGCACTAGAAAAAGAAGGGCTAATACCTACTCATCTACTTTACACACACACTCATAGAGATCATGCAGCAGGATATCCTGGTATGATGAAAAGATTTCCAAATCTGAAAGTATGGGGGCATGAAGATGCAAAGGTCCCCAATCTACTTTCTCATGTTGTTTTTAGAAAGATAGATTTCACTGATACTTGGAATTGTCAACCAGATGAATCTGTTGAATGGTCGGCGGGTAAAATTAAACTCACAGTTACTCATTCACCGGGACACGCGCCTGGACATGTGACTTTTCATGGACATGGTGTATATCATGCTGGTGACTTGCTTTTTGTCAAGAGTGCAGGCAGAGTAGATCTTCCTGGAGGAGATCCGAGGGCTCAACAAAGAAGTCTAATAAACGCTAAAAAAATAATCAGTAACCTCCCCTCTGATTGGAGATTAATACCAGGCCATAGATATGATCCTTACAAAAATGAAATACCAGACTGGATTAGTCTGGGAGAAGTACTTGTGTACAATTATTTCCTAGCTCACATTACTGAATGATAATTACTCTGTTTTATCATAACGATCTTGAATTACACCCAATTGTTTTATTGCCTTATTCGTTGTTCCTTCTGGCATATTACCATCTTGTTCTAGGGCTGAAAGTGCAGCCACAACTATACTAGCGGTGTCAATCTCAAAGAATCTTCTTAATGCATCTCTAGAATCAGATCTACCAAATCCATCAGTACCGAGTACAACATAACGACCACCTACCCAACGTTGAATCATTTCTGGAATCGCTGCAATGTAATCACTGGCTGCAATTGTAGTTGTATTATCACCAAAGCAATCGCTTACGTAAGCAGTTTCGGGAGCCTGTGGATTAAGACGAGTTACTCGTTCTGCTGCTAAGCCAGAACGGCGAAGTTCTCCATATGAAGGCACAGACCAAATTTCTGTGCGTACACCACGATTTTGTAATTCCTCAGCGGCCTCGATTACATGCGAAAGGATTGGTCCGGAGCCTAGTAATCTAACCAATGGCTCCTTTCCTTCCTTTGGCTTTTGTAATAAGTAAGCACCTTGGATTAATCCCTCTTCGCAGCCCTCTGGTTTTGGAGGCTGTTGTTCGTTTTGATTGTAAAGCATAATATAGTGGAATTCGTCCTTATTTTGACCCCACATTTCATTGATACCATGTCGGATTATGATGGCTAGTTCGTATGCATATGCAGGATCCCAAGCACGACAGTAAGGTACTGTGCTAGCATGAAGTAATGAATGCCCATCCTGATGTTGTAAACCTTCTCCATTCAATGTTGTACGACCCGCAGTTGCACCCATCAAAAATCCACGAGCCCGTGCATCGGATGCCTGCCAGATCTGATCATTTACTCTTTGGAATCCAAACATAGAATAGAACACATAGAAGGGCATAGTTGGAGTTCCTGAATGTGAATATGATGTTGCACTTGCAATCCAGGATGCAATCGAATTCGCCTCGGAAATCCCTTCTTGCAAAATCTGTCCTGATAGCGATTCCTTATATTTCATCAGCATTTTATGATCGACTGGCTTGTAAAGTTGTCCAGAAGATGAATAAATACCAAATTCAGAGAATAATGGATCCATACCAAAAGTACGCCCCTCATCTGGAATTATTGGAACGACCCTTTCTCCTATTTCGGACTTCATTAGGCCTCTAAGAAGACGAACGAACACCATTGTAGTAGATACTCGCTGGCCCTCTGGGGTTCCCTCATCAAATGAGGCATATGTTTCTGATTTAGGGAGTTTAAAGGATATTTTTGGCGAACGTCGTTCTGGAAGATAACCCCCCAATGCAACACGCCTCGAATGTAAATATTCAGATGATTTTGAATCCGGATCTAAATTATAGAATGGATCTTCTTCAAGTTTAGAGTCTTCAATTGGTATCTCAAGTCTGTCCCGATAAGAGATTATGTCCTCTAAACTCATTTTTTTCTTTTGATGAGTCGTATTTCTTGCTTCAAATGAGTCAATGCCCCAACCTTTGACTGTATGAGCTAAGATAACTGCCGGCTTATCGGATTTTTTAGCAGCATTATATGCAGCCCAAACCTTGATTGGATCATGTCCACCACGGCGTAATTTAGAAATTTCTTGATCCGTAATACTAGCAGACATTGATTCTAATGATGGGTTTCCTGAGAACATTTCCTCCCGGAAATCAGATACACTCAGAGTACTCATCCTCTGGAAATCCCCATCTGTTATTGATTCAAGACGAGCCATTAAAGAACCGTCATTATCTCTAGCAAACAAGTGATCCCAATTAGAATCCCATAGAACTTTGAATACATCCCAGCCTGCTCCTCTATAGAGGCCCTCAAGTTCTTGGACTATCTTCGCATTTCCTCTTACAGGTCCATCAAGCCGCTGTAAATTGCAATTTACTATAGTAATTAGATTGTCTAACTTCTCTCTACCAGCAACTGCAATTGCGGCAATTGCCTCTGGCTCATCCATCTCTCCATCACCAAGAAATGCAAATACCGTTGATTCAGAGGTGTCAACTAATCCTCTATTGTGAATATACTTCCAAAAGCGAGCATGCATTACAGCAGCGAGAGGACCAAGGCCCATTGAAACAGTTGGGTACTCCCAGAATTTTGACATTAATCTAGGGTGTGGATAAGAGGAAAGACCATCATTGAAAGCCTCTTGACGGAAATTAGTGAGTTGTTCTCGACTAAGACGGCCTTCTAGGAAAGCCCTAGCATAGATACCAGGACTACCATGGCCTTGTATGTAAAGAGCATCTCCAATTCCATTACTATTTTTCCCTTTAAATATGTGATTGAATCCTACCTCGTAGAGAGTTGAAGAGGAGGCATAAGTAGAGATGTGTCCTCCTATTCCATCCATTCTCCTATTTGCATCTGAAACCATCAAAGCAGAATTCCAGAGGATTGTATTTTGGATTTCTCTCTCAAGATTAAGGTCTCCTGGATATGGTTCCTGTTGATCCCAGGAAATTGAGTTGACATATGGAGTTCGAGATATAGATGAAATCTCAATATCAAGATCATTAGATTCGGAAAGAAGTTCGTGTAACAATAACCTAGCTCGTTCTATGCCTTGAGAATCTACAACATCACGCAAAGCCTCAATCCACTCATCAGTTTCCTCTGGATCTAAGTCCGGAAGTCGCTGTCTATAGTTGACTGACATGGCTTACACCTGCCCTTTGGGCAGGTATCCGAATCGATTGACCGATTTCAATGGTCGCAATCAATTATCATAACTTAAGCATATTATCAGGACCTACTTCAATGATATGACATTCATGTTCAGTGCGAATACCAGCAACTGTAATTGAAGAGTCGCCTCGTACACATCGACTGCCTCCCCATTTTCTTACCGTCCGTTCTACAGTATGCTTACCAGCAAGATTGTTGGGGTCAACCTTTAGTTCAATTTGAGCTTTTTGAAGATCACCTAACCAAAGCAATACTGCTTCAATAGCACGAGTCGCTATCCCTCTACGCTGTTCGGATGACCTGACCCAATATCCTAAATTCCAATCTGCTTCTAATGATCTTGTGACTGTATCAAATCCTATTAATCCAAGGATTGTAGAGTCCCATGGACGTAAAATAACCCAATGATGCATGCGTCCAACTCGACCCATACGTTCGGCTTCATCTAGGAATTCATCGATCTGATTGCCAATCTCTTGCTCCGGAAGAATCCATGGCATCGCTCTACTAACTTCTGGCCAAGTTTCCTCAAATGCCTCTCTCAGATCAATTGAATGACTAGTATTGGCGGGCCTCAATACCATGTTATCGTCGACTTGGATTGACGTAGTCGCGCGACGAAGCATGGATCTCGCTTCTGAGATGCACAGATGAGTTCTACGGTTAGTAGACTACAGAATAATTATCAAATCAAGGACGCAGTTTTGCCTTGGCTGACTTTACGTGGGGGTCTTCTGGATGAGTTTCAATTGCCTTTTGAATCATCTTATCTACTGCAGATACCCGTCCTATTCTTTGCAATAGTGCCCCGACTGGATACAGAAGTTTTGTTCGCTCACCCAGATGAGGTCCGACTTCGTCAATTATTACAGTAGCTTGAGCATTTTCCTTACGCTTTGCCGCTTCCATTGCATCCTTTATTTTCACTACTAAATCTCTATCGGACCATTCTTCTTGTTGAGGCCATGGCCAAAATCCGTTGTCATTAGAATCTGAAATTACATCCTCCTCTTCCTGTAAATGAGGAAGACGTGGAGGACGTGGTATTCTTGGAATACTTGGTGGTGTTGAGGTTGGGGATCCATCAAAAGCAGCATCCATAGGGTCTACTGAACGAGCTGCTACTGGAGGAGGAGGTGCGGGCATGTCTATTCTCAATGGAGGTGGTGGGGGGAGTTCTTCAGATGATTCAGTTTCTTTACTGTAAATTAAATCATCATCATTGGCATCTAAGGATTCATTCGCAGTGGATAAAGACTGAATTCTCTCAACTATATCTGCCTTATTACCAGATGTAGATACACCTACTTCTTTTGCTTTTTCTATTAATTCGTCTTTCTTCAAAGACATTAGATCAGTAATGTCTTCTTCATCAGTTTGATCTTCAGGATCTGGAGATTCTACTTCTTCAGGAATTTCGTCTGCGATTGGATCTTCCTCGGAGACTAATGATGTAGGTTCAACTAGATTTATCTGCTGTTTTGGAATTTCTTCTAATATTTCTTCTTTCGATTCAGGGATTTCAAATTTAGTAACAAATGCAGGTGCATCTGCAGCAGTCAATTCATATTCCTCATTATCATCTTCAGTTGGATCAGGATGGTCTACTGTCATAGCAAATGTAGGATTTAGACTCATCTTGACCCCATCGGTATCATCACCATATTGCTCAACATCAACAGTAACATCATCCATCTTGAAAGTACCCTTAGACCAGTCAATTACTTCTTCTTCTTCATCCTCATCGAAGTCAGATAGAAGTTGATCGAATAGATCGTTAGTTTGGGTTTCATCTATAGTTGCGACTTGCTCGAATGAAGCCTTACCTAATTGATACATGCATTGGGAGCATTCAGATGCATCTTCAGGATTGTCTGTACCACAAAGTGGACATCCTACTGTAGCCTGTGATTCTTGCTTCCGCCAATTTTTGAACCTGTCAAATACCGTGCTACCACCCCCACAGACGAGGTGCTTCGGCCGCGTTCAGCGTATAACCCTCACTCTAATTTGTAAGAAAAGTGCTCGTAGCGTAGCGTCATGCGTATTTGCAAAGCGTGATGTGCAATTGGTCGCTGGAAGAGGATATGGAGTCGCATGGAAGTACGCCTTCGAGATTCACTCGAAGTCAGGATCATCATGAGATCTTCATGCAACTAATTAAGTGGGAATTAGATGATGAATTAAGGGCCACTGAAGAAAGATTACGGAATTGGTCAAGGAAGAAATTAGCATCTCATGGTTTAGCCCTATTTGATTTACGAGCAAGGCCAGATGGTTGGTTATTTGGTCAGAGAATTGTCAAATTAGAATTAGACCAAAGGAAAAATCTAGGTACGCATAGATTTCGTCAAGGAGATATTGTAATATTAAGTCGAGGAGATCCCATCAATGAAAAAACAGTTGAAGCAATTGTTTCAGACCGGTCTCGAAATCGGATACGAATTGTACTACCTGAACTACCCAGTGGATTAAGAAGTGGTTTCTGGAGAATAGATCGGGCTGCAAATAAAGTTGCTTTTGATAGAATGCATGATGCTCTAAATTCATTATTTGATGAGGAAGGTGGTGCGCCATTACGTGAGTTACTACTCGGGCTTGTTTATGATCCGTTAGAAACTGCGAGCCTCGGTCCAGAATTAGGTGGTATGAATAGAAAACCAATGAAGAGATCAGACGGATTGAATGCATCTCAAAAAATAGCTTATGATGCGGCTGCTAGTCAACGACTTACATTGATCCAAGGACCACCTGGTACTGGAAAAACACACACCGCTGTTCGGATTCTAGAGGCTTGGGCAAGTCAAGAAATAGGCACAATACTAGCTGTTGCAGACTCAAATGTTGCTGTCGATAATTTGCTTGAGGGTTTACTTGATTTGGGTGTGACTGCAATAAGGCTGGGACAGCCAGTAAAAGTCAGAGAATCTCTTAGAATTGCAACAGTTGATGCTCAAATGGAAAGTCATCCACTTCGGAGAGACTTAGTTGAACATCTAGAATTGAATGAAAAACTCGCTAGACGAATTCCTGGCATGAAAGGTAAAGAAAAAGGATTAGCACATCGAGATTTGAATCGAGGATGGAAGGAAGTTCGTCGTATAGAATCACAAATGCGAGATGATATATTAGGGCGTGCTCAGGTACTATGTTGTACATGTATAGGTGTTGGACATCACCTATTAGATGGTCGTAATTTTTCTCGGGTCCTTATTGATGAAGCTACTCAGGCAACTGAACCTGCAAGTCTGGTTCCTCTTGTTCGTGGAGCAAGGCAGATCGTCCTAGTGGGAGACCATAGGCAACTACCACCAACGGTAATTAGTCAACGTGCTGAAAATGGAGGATTGAGGAGATCTTTATTTGAAAGATTAGTTTCAATGGGAATTGAACCAATCTTATTAGATACGCAATATAGAATGCATCCTGAAATTTCATTCTTTCCAAATGAGACATTCTACGAAGGTCGTCTTGTAGATGGAATTAGTAAGGACCAACGCCCTAATCCTGTAGGCTTCCTTTGGAATGATTGGGAAATACCTATGGCATTTTTACCTGTTAAAGGTGGAGAAATGAGCTCTCCAGATGGGTCCTCTAAGGAAAATATAGCAGAGGCCGGGTGGGTTGCAAGAATACTTGAGAATCTGCTTGAGCCCGGTGACCTACAGGAGTCTGATATTGGGATAATTACTCCATATGCCGGGCAAGTCAGGGCAATCAGAGATGCATTACCGGAGAATAGAGAATCAATTGAAGTTCACACAGTAGACGGTTATCAAGGAAGAGAAAAAGAAGTCATAATTTTTTCATGCGTCAGATCCAATGATGAAGGCTCTATTGGGTTCCTTTCTGATCCAAGGAGACTCAATGTAGCGCTAACTCGAGCAAGGCGCGGACTCATAGTAATTGGAGACCCAGATACACTCAGAAATGATTCCGTTTGGTCTAACTGGTTGGCACATATACGCAGTCGTAACCTTGAGGCGTGGCACATTCTCGGCATGGCTTGAGAGAGAGTATGGCAGACCACGATTCGCCCATTTCTATACAGTCAGGAGGAACTCTGGCTAAGCAGATAATTACTGCGGAAGAAGGAGGGCATTGGCCCATTCCTGAGGGTACAATTCTAGCTAGCGGTGTTCAACGTACTGCTGCTTTGAGTGTTGACGTGGTCATAGTAACTACACTATTGATGGTCGCAAGTAAGCGACAGATTCTGAATGCTTGGAATCTTAAGTTATGGGCTTCATCTGACTTTCATCATTCATTAGCAATGGCAATAGTACTCTTAATTTCTCATTGGTTATACTGGAGATGGACAGGAATGAGATTCTCTCGGTCATTAGGCCAGAAAATCATGGGACTGGCTGTTTTAGCAGAAGATGGTTCGGCAATGACTAGCCAGATGTGGGATCAACGTTCTAGGAGGAAACTTATTTTCCTTTTTCCAATTGTAAATATTATTTTTGGAATTAGAGAATTACTTCGAATATCTAGTAGGCATACTCACCAGTCAAATATGGACCTACACGTTGGTTCAATAGTTGCTCAGGCTAATTCCTTACCTCCCGCTTCACGTAGGCATATCAAATAAGAGGGGATTGAAATTGGAGAAAGCAATCAGAATGGCTAAAGATGGAGATTGTATAGTATATCCTACTACTACTCAACCTGCTCTTGGATGTGTTCCTACTTCTTCATCATTGGACAAATTGTTTGCAATCAAAAAAAGGCCATTTAACATGCCTGTAAGTATAGGCGTCGCTAATCTTGAACAGGCATCTAAACTTGTTGAGTTAACCGATGATATTTCTGAATTTTTATCCTTTTTTCCAGATGGTTCGATTACTCTTATACTACCTGCAAAAACCACTCTTGATTCACGTTTAGGTGGTGAAAAAATCGCTATTAGAGTTGTTTCACACCCTACTGCAAAAGCATTGCTGCAAGCCACTGGGCCACTCACTGCAACTTCTGCGAATATAAGTGGAGAGGTGCCCGAAGATACTTGTCAAGATGCTGCTAAAAAATTGAGTGAAATGGGTTTTAAAATTGGTGTTGCTGATGGAAATACTGCCTCAGGCCCTCCCAGTACGTTGATAGCGTGGTATTCGGTCTGTGATGCGCCGGATTACCCGAGCATTGAGGTCCTGAGAGAAGGAATTGTACCTGCTAAAGAGGTTGAAAAATGGTGGAAGAAGAAGATCTCAAGCAGTGGAAAGACGCCGGGCATGTAGCTCGAAGAACCCTTGAAGGCATAAAAGGAGAGATCGTAGCAGGAAAGGCTTGGGATGATGTAATTGACTCGGCAGAGAGATTCATTAGAAGACATGGTGGAACTCCAGCCTTTCCAGTAACAATTTCAGTAAACGATATCGCTGCTCATTATACCTCAGAATCAAGATTGTTACCGCCGGATGGCTTCGATGGAGAAATGATATTTCAGAATGGAGATCTTGTCAAACTAGATGTTGGAGTACATATCGCAGGAGCTATTGCAGATAATGCTATGACAATAGAAGTAGGTAACGGTGGAAAGCACACAGAGCAAATAAAAGCAGCAAAAGAAGCTAGAGATGCGTCGATTGAAAAAATGCACCCTGGCACACCTTGGCATATGATTGGTGCTGCGGCAGAACAGGTTCATACTGATGCTGGATTTGAGCCAATTAGAAATCTCTGTGGACATCAATTGAAGAGATGGAACTTGCATGCAGGGGTTTCAATACCTGCCTATGCATGTGGACCTGATAATCCTGGTTTCAAAGGAAATGTAGAATCTGGAGCCGTTTATGCAGTGGAGCCATTTAATACGACTGGTAAGAGTGGTTTAGTAGAAAATATTCCGCCCAGTTCTTCAAGCAATATCTATCGAGTTACGGGAAATATCACTATCCGTAAAGCGATGTCCAAAGGTAAGTTAAAGCCGTTAGGAGCAACTATGGCTAGATACATAGAAGAACGTTACAACACACTTCCCTTTGCAGAACGTTGGGCATATCCACTTCTAGAGAAACCATTCCCTGGAGAGGAACAAGAAATACTTCGAAAGAAATGGAATGCTTTGATTAAAAAATTGATTAATATTCGATTCTTAGAAACTTATCAGGCACTTCGTTGCTCGGATAGAGGTATGATTGGACAATACGAGCACACTGTTTGGATTACGGATGGCGGGGCTGAAGTTTTGACTGTTGAATAATTTTTCACTTGAAAACATAATATAGAGCCTCAGTATCACGTTTATGCATTATCGAGAGTTTTTCCACACAACGATTATCTAGCGCTGATTGTAAGGTGTAGCCGTACGGGGCCGTTGAGGTTCTCGCTGAGTGCATCCCATCCCCTCGCTTGTGTCTCTCGCCCTGTACACCTATCGGCATTGACGATAGGCTATCAGTTGGCTTTTTTATAATCCCGAAATTATATATTTTAGGACGTTTTTTCCGTTATATCATCTGTTTTACCAAAAAGAGTAACTGCAATGATTGCTGTGAATATTAGGATCATTCCGCCTATTTGTTGGCCTGATGGTTCCTCTGAGAGAAGTAAGACCCCCCAAACAATGGTCAGGACGGGTTGTAATAATATTGCAAAGGAAGTATGGGCTGCAGGTAAACGTGGGAGCGCATATGTAATTGCAATCCAACCTAATACTTGACAAGAAATTGAAAGAAGGATTAGCCAACCGTGACCCGGCCAGTTTACAGAGAAGGATATAGGCTCTATTTCTAAACGAGAAAGTGGCATTATTCCAACCAGAAAAAGTCCTGTTGTGGCTCCAATTGTTGCATCAAATTGTAGATTTACTGAAGGTGCTTGGATTCTATTTGAAAAACGATAAAGAATAAGGAATGAGGAATAAAATATTGCAGCAACTATTCCTCCTATTACTCCTTTTATGGGATCTGCACCATATGGTTGGTCGTCCCAAATCCCTGAAATGAACATCAAACCTAACATCACCATTGGAAGAGCTAACAGAATCATACGATTTGGTCTCTCACCGAACAGCCACCAACTTACTAAGGTGACAATAATGACTTGAGAATTCCCAATTAATGTTGCAATTCCGCTTCCTATGTAGTCTATTGCACTATGATAGCCAACAAAGTCGATCGCTAGAAGGATCCCCGCCGCAAATGCAAGTAGCCTACTTTTCTTCCCTCTTGGATCTTCTTTCTTTAGATATAAAACGAGGAACAAAAGTATTGGTAGAGCATATAGCATTCGAAAGAAAGCACCCGTAATTGGTGATGTTTCGGACTGAATATACAGTAATGGAGCGAATGATAGCAATGTTGCGCCCGCTAAGGCAATTATCATAATTCGGCGATCATCGGCAAATGCCGACATATAAACGCCTCACTCCGAGCCAGTTCTACCGTCTGCTATCATCTGTTGGAGTTCACCAGATTGATACATCTCTAGAGCTATGTCAGATCCGCCAATTAATTCACCGTAAATGTAAACTTGAGGCATTGTTGGGAAATCTGCCCAGGAACATACTGAGGGGATTGCTCTAGGATCTGTTAGTATGTTTACACTGGTAAATGGTTGACCTAATTGGCTTAGTACAGTAGCAGCACGATTGCTGAATCCACATCTGGGTTCTTCGGGAGTACCTTTCATGAAGAGTACTATTGGGTGTTCGTTTACTAGGGCATCAAGTTCTGCGGGTGTCCAATCAAATGACATTTAATCACTCCTTATCTGGTCTGCGAATGTGTATTCCAAAGAATTCTGTTTTTTTCTCTGCATGTGGATCAAAAGCAGTTTCGCCTGATTTTTCTGCTTGCTCGGGAGTCATGCATTTCAAGTCTAATGCATGAACTATATTCTGCGCGATGAAAGGTTTGAAATGATTCAATATTGGTCTTTGTCTTTGCAAAGGGCGCATTCCCTCATATGAAGAAGATATGACTCTCACGTGGAAATGATCGCCACTTCCATGTAAGTCAGTGGCCTCTACTGTAGCATCTGGAACCACTTTGCGAATCTCCTCAGACATCCACGCTTCTGTCACCATCGATAATATCCTGCGGTTGGTAGGATTTGAATGCTCGTAATCTAAATTAATGCATACTAATTTTTTGAGGCGTTTATTTCGGCCAGATTTTCGGCGATGCTACCATTATCATTGATTAGTCCACTCCCGACAACTGCTACATCAATTCCCCATTCTGCAACCATGGCTGCATTATGGTGTTTAATTCCCCCATCGATCATCAACTTAGTTTGTCTTCCTCCATTGATGATTTGATTGTCGATTGCCTCTCTGAATTTTCTAACCTTAGATTCTACTTCAGGCATGAATGACTGACCGCCTTTGCCGGGAACTACTGACATCACAAGAACAAGATCAAGTTGAGATAGAAATGGAAGAATGGATGATGCAGGAGTATCAGGATTCAGAACTGCACCCGCCTGACATCCGGATTCGTGTAATGATCTGATTAGAGTGTCCATGTCATCTACTGCCTCAATATGGGCTATGACTAGATCTACACCAGCATCAACATATTGCGACCAAGTCTCTTCAGCATTAGTTATCATTAGATGACAATCAATGAAAACATCTGGTCCCATCCTATTACGTACTGAACGTATCAATGCGGGTCCAAATGTTATGGTGCGGTTAACTACCCAATTACCATCCATGACGTCCATATGTATCCAATTAATACCTGCACTAACGGCCTCCTCAAGAGTATCTCCAAGCCTTGAAAAGTCAGCAGTGAGGATGCTCGGTGCTATTTCCAAGTCTCTCCCTCAATGCTTGGGAGAGCCTTTCACTTCTCAACAATTCGGATGTTTATCTCTGTTGAATTAGGATTTCCAGTATCATGGCTAAATGCTAGTATTGATATGATGCCTCCCTAACGAACACCCCCGCAGAGTGATAGTATGGGCAGGATAATCAACGCTAGTGATGATGATTTTGATAATGTGACGAAGAGTGATGGTTGGGTTCTAGTTGACTTTTGGGCACCATGGTGTGGGCCTTGCAAGATGATCGCTCCTGTATTAGAACAAGTTGCAGGAGAACGTGAAATGACTATTGCAAAGGTCAATACAGACATTAATCCTCTTTCTGCAGGTCGATTTGGTATCCGTGGGATACCTGCTCTCTTACTATTCAAGAATGGCGAACTTGTAGATCAATTAGCAGGATTTATGCCAAAACCAAATTTTGATCAATGGCTAAATCGCCACATGTCTTGAATTATTCACAAACTATCTCTTAGAAGTTTAGCTCTTTCTTCAAGAGGAGCTCCCACTTCGCGTAGCAATCTTGATCGAAGGGCTTCATGAAGCCACATGCCGCTTTCTAATTCAAGCATGAGACCACGAGAGATAAGCTCCTCTGGAGGAGTTCCGTTGTATGACGCCGCCGAAGCGAGCCTTATCCAAGGAACTGGCTGATCTGCTACTGCCAACAATGCGAGTAATTCCCTATGGTCTTTAGGGAGGACTTGGAGGATTTCTTCATCAAGAAATCTTAACCAATCATCATGAAGGGTTTGGCCATATAATTCTAGTAACTCAACGGCAAGCGGGTGGCCTCCCGTTGCTCTGTGTATTTCCTCTGCTGGTGCTTCTGAAGGAAGAGAGATTGATTCGATCCATGTTGCTATCTCTTCAATCGATAATCCTGTAAGTCTAAGCTCAACCACCCTCTCTCTAGTATGTACATCTCTTCTATCATAAAATGTCAGATTAGTTCGAGATATTAGAAGCAGTCTCATGTTAGTTGATTCAGAGATTTGTAGGAGAGCTCCAAATAGATATTCACCATCAGCGGCTATGTTATGAACATCATCAAGAATAAGAAGAAAATCTTCTGATGTGGCACCTGTTTTCTTGTCCTCATCGTTTAGATGGGCTATCAAACGTCTACGGAACATATCGATATTTAGATTGGCGCCCGGCCTCATTGGAAGAGACTCTAGAACTCCATAAGGATCGTTTTCATCGCCGTCTAAACCAATTGAGAGTCTATGAAGTAAACTAGTGGCTATACCAAGTGTGGAGTCCCAGGGTTGGCATGGATAGTACATAACTGAGGTGTTAGGGTTAGACTCTAGAGAATACCTTAACCAGTGACTTGCTAAGGTCGTTTTACCACATCCAGCAATGCCAGAAATTACTGCCATTGGTGTATTTGATTTATACCAAGAATTTAGGGTTAATACTTCTAAATCACGACCATGGACTATTCTTGTTTCTGGAGGGCGTGTATGATATGTCGAATGAGCACCTGAAAGGAGCCGTAATGAACCAGGTGCTGGTTTTTCATCCTCATCTGGACGGACTATAGCGCCAAACCTGATATCTCCAAAATTAAGAACACCTTCGTGTTGTGCATGCATTAAGACTTGGAGTAAAGTCAATCCGGTTTCTAGACGATTGCCCACTTCGTCTGCCCTAACTTCTAGTAAGTTACCTCCTCGTTCTCTTAGTAAAACTGTAATAGATCTTAGATCCGTAATCCGGCGAGATACTTGTTTTCTACCTTCTTCAGTTAACTGCCAGGTCTTCTGTCGTCTCTCTTCACCTCGAACTACACGAGTATGTTCACTAACTAATCCATCAAGCGTAAGATCCCTCATTGTACGAGATACATTAGGAGGATGTAATGCACAAATCTCAGCAATTCCTGGTCTAGTTACGTCCCTAGTTACTAGGTAGTGATCTGCCTGATGATCTTGTTCCCAGAGATGTAAGAGAATTCGATCTGATACTGCAACACTTACCTTGGGAGATGGGTGTGGCATTCTCATAACTCCTGAATAGACATACACTGAGGATATTGTTCAGTCATCATTGGTGGCATGAATAAATCATCACAACTACGATCCACAGTTGAAAGAGAAAGTATGCTTGAAGCTGTTAGGCCCAAAGTAACTGGTTGGGTTGACACTGGACTAGGGATGTAATCTTCTCCAGTTTGAGTAATTATCAGATGAATACCATCACCTGCTGGTATCAGCACATCCATTCCGAAAAATTCCATTTTAGCATTCACTGTTTCCCCGGGCGTAAGAATCTCACCATCTTTACCACCTGCATGGAATCTCAAATCCATCACGGCATGTCCAAGATGCATTTCATTACTTGCTTGAATCATTTCTACGAAGAGGTGTCCGCTTGTTGAGAATGCAGATACTGTAGCGTCAACATGAAATGTAGGAGTCCCAACAATACGAGTTTCTTCTTCAAAGAATGGACATTCAATACGAAGCTGGGAAGAGGATGTTATTGTCTCTCCTCCTCCAATAATAGTGCATTTGTCCATCCCATAACGCATCCATTCTTGATCTGCAGGCGGATATGTTTCCTCCACTCTCCAGCCGCCCATATTATCCTGAATTTCCGCAATTAGTCGAGGCTGTTCTCCTTCATCTTTCAAATAATAATCAAACCACTCTAGAAGATCATCCGCCCAATCCCATCGGAGAGTAAAGGGGAATGCTTCTCCGCCACGACCACTTGAAAGCCCTTGGTGACCACTCATTCTATCGGGATAATCGTGACCCCATTGGCCATACATCCCCTTAACTTCGAATCCATTATCAATCATCATCTGATGAACTGGGAAGGCCATGTGTGGATCTACATTCCAGTCTTGCATCCCATGAATAATGTAAACTGAGCCATGATAGTTTTCTATTGCACGTGTTAGAAAATGTCTCTCCTGCCAATAATCCGAACCAGCCCATGCTAAGTTATCACCCATAACATAGGCGGCTGGACCTGCGTAATATCCCTCAATGTATCCTTCGCAGGCATTTTCAATATCTCCAGAGTCCCCATCAAGACCAAAACTGCCGTAGACACCATTATGCATTATTGCACCACGTGCTTCCATACTTCCATTTCGCCACATCAGATCTTGAACACCAATTAGACCTGACATCGGAACTATGGTCTTCAGATACTCTGAGCCCATTGCTGCTGCTTCCCAAGGAGTAGAACCATCATATGATTTGCCAATTATACCTACTGCTCCATTTGAAAATGGTGCTTTACCAAGATAATCTACTGCTGAATGTATGCCTTGTTGTTCATCTAAGCCCATGAGGTCCATGCAATGATTAGAATCACCAGTTCCAAAGACACTGACTTGAGCCACCCCATATCCATGTGGAACAAAATTTTCAATTAGAAATCTTCCAAGACGATTTGCTGGAGTTAATGCATCAACATCTCCATCATCATAGTATGGTCCGATCTCTGCAATCACGGGAACCTTACATTCATCTGGTAATTCTGCTAAATCATAATCGCAGCCATCTATTTGTGGTAGCCATAAGCCAAGATGTACTTGGGCTTGGCCTGTTGCTCCAGCCCCCCCATCGGAGAGCGTGATTTCAGGAACAGAAACAAAAATTGATCTTACAACATCAATTCCAAATGTGCCATTTGTGGAGACTCTACTGAAAACATCACCATTCTCATAGTACAGAGAACTACGATCTTCAACTGGTTTGAGCCAATGTTCTGAGTCGTTACTCTCTGTAAAAGATTCACTTCCAAAGCATCCTGAAAGCATTGGCGCTGCGAACAACAGGGCCAAGATGATGCTCATGGTAGGACGTGACACGCGCTTCGCGCGTCCTGAGTCACACATGAGTATTGTCTAACGTGGTATCATCAACTAGATTGCAATAATTATTACTTATTTTTCTTAATTCTTACAGACTAGAGGTGTAGATGGTTTGATTTGTGTTACATTATGCGTAAATGCATGGATGCATATGATGAGTTGATGATGCGGCTAAAGGACATAGATCTGATTGGACAAATTGGAGGCCTTATGAGTTGGGATCAGGAAGTTCTGATGCCCCCGAAGGCTGCGGCATTAAGGGCTGAGCAGCTTGCTTGGATTTCAAAGACGGGTCATGAAAGACTAACTGATTCAAAGATTGGTGAACTTCTTGATATTTTGGAGTCTGCTAAAGACTTGGATGACATCCAAACCGCCAATATTAGATTAGCGCGCCAGTCTTATGAGAGAGCAACAAAGTTGCCTACAGATTTTGTTGAAGAAATGGCGAAACATAGATCGAAGGCGCAGATTTCTTGGAGTGAAGCACGTGCGAAAAATGACTTCTCTATATTTCGAGATGATTTAGCTAAGGCCATTGATCTGGCGCGTCAGAAGGCTGACTATTTTGGTTATGATGAATTACGATATGATGCACTCCTCGATCTGTATGAATCGGGATTAACTGTTTCTAGAGTTGACCCCCTATTCAAAGGTCTAAGAGAAAATGTTGCCCCTCTAGTTAAAGCAGTAGTAGAAAGCGGAAATCGCCCGGATATGTCTTGGGTGAACAATAACAATTGGGAACAGTCATCACAAGAATCTCTTAGTCAAAGTGTTGCTGAAGCAATTGGATTCGACTTCGAGGCAGGTAGAAGAGATGCATCGACACATCCATTCTGTGGAGGACCGAATCCAGATGATGTGCGTTGGACAACTAGATACAGCGAATCAGATCCATTTGGGTCTCTATATGGTTCGATGCACGAAACAGGACATGGCACCTACGAACAAGGTCGAAGGAGAGATTTAGATTTCCAGCCTGCAGGTCAAGCCAATGGATTAGGTGTTCATGAAAGTCAAAGTCGACTATGGGAAAATCAAATTGGAAGATCTCGTGAATTTTGTGAATGGGCTCTACCTGTATGGCAAGAAAACTTCCCCGAAAATATGGAAGGAGTAGATGCCGACAAATTATGGAAGGCGGTCAATCTAGTTGAGCCGAGTTTGATAAGAGTGGAGGCTGATGAAGCAACTTACAATTTACACATCATGATTCGTTATGAAATAGAAAAACGACTTATTGCTGGTGATTTGGAAGTTGATGATTTGCCAGACGCGTGGGATGATATGTACGAGGAATTCCTAGGAATAAGGGCTCCAAACCGCACTCTAGGTGTACTCCAAGATATTCATTGGTCAATGGGAGCTTTTGGCTACTTCCCTACCTATACACTTGGTAATCTGTATGCTGCTCAATTACTGGAGGCGGCTAGAGATGAATTACCTGAACATGATGAGCAGATGAGGAGGGGTGAATTTGCGCCTCTACTATCATGGATGAGGAAAAATGTACATCAACGTGGAAGCATACTAGAGCCCGCTGTATTAATTGAAGAAGCCACAGGTTCGCCACCTTCGCCTGATGCTTTTGTATCGTATCTAAGGGATAAAATAGAATCCTTGTATGGAATAGCAGTGTGAAATCATGGCAATACACTCTCTGGAAGACATCGCATCATTTGTGCGTGATTTAGGTAGTGCATGTTCGGCCATACTAATGAAAGATAATTTGTTATTCGCTGGATCTCATGAGGGTGTTCTAATCTGTTGGAACAATGATGGAGATGAACTTTGGAGAACTGAAGTAATGGGACCAATTAGTGACATTGCATTAGATGAGAGTTTGGTCCTAGTTACTGCATCGGCTAAAATTCATGCTTTCAATTCTGATGAGGGAAATCTCTCATGGAGTTATGAATTAGAGGGAGCCAGTGACTTTGTTGTAGCAAAAGAGGGTGAAATATGGGCTAGTTCATCGGTCTACGAATTAGAAGTATCAGATTTTATCGAATCTACAATATGGAATTTTAATCAGAACGGAGATGTAGTTGGGAAATGGATTATCGATGAACGGCCATGGATTCTTGGGTTGCATAATGAAGGTGGAATCGTACTAGGTCTAGGGCGGCCTAGGTGTGGCTATCTTAGAATTAGATCGGGAGAAGAACCAGTACACAAAGCACTGGATACAGATAGCCCCGTGACTTGTGGATTCTGTGAATCTCCAACTAAGTTTGTTCTAGGGCACGCTAATGGAACTATAAGCATTGTAAATGATGGGAAAAAATCAACATACTCAAGTGATGATGACTCTCTAATAACTGCAGTAAGTACTAGTCGAGAGGGATGGATTGCTGGTAATGAAAATGGTGTCATACGTGCTTACAGCAGAGTCGTGATTAGGCCTGGATCAATAGACACTATCACAGAATGTTCGGGATACGCATGGATTTCATCTTGGGATGGTATAAATTCAACTTTATTCCAATGTAATCAGAAAGGAGAAGAGCTTGAGATATCACATAATTCGAGACTCCTTCAGAGTTGTCATTCCAATGAAAAAATGCTACTTGGTGATGGTCTTGGAAGAGTGTTTATGATAGAGAATCAAGTAGTGAAAAGAAGAGTTAAACAGGTTGCTCAAAATACAGATAAGCAGACTCGTAATTCTGAATTAAGGGCGCGTTTAAGGATGTTAAGAAAACAATAATCCGGCGTTTTTTTCCATTGGAAAATAACACCCCCAGACCCCTATTTCCAGTCCACAGTACCTCATTTGCCGAAAAGTTTAAGTGCCACTCCCCCTCAGACCTAAGTTGCCGCTTCGTGGGAGTGGTGTGGCAGGCACTTAGGTGCAGGCCGCGGGCCACAGAACCGAACCCCGAACACGGGGTGGTAGAACCGGAATTCGAAAGAAGACCGGGGTTGATCAAACTCGTCCTGTGGACGAGTGAGATGCGGTTGAACTGTAATGGAGCAAACGGACGCAAGAAAGGGAGCAAAAATACAGAGAAAGCTGGGGAAAACAAACCGAACTGTTTAGGCAGGGAAAACACAACCAAACCAGAAAACTAGACCGCGGGTGCATGCGCGCAGGATAAAGAACCAGAGATGGGAAAGATCTGAGGCGTATCTATGGGGAACAAAGGCAGAAAAGAACCGGACGCAAGAAAGGGGAAAAGAAACCGGAGAGAAACATAGCGGGAACAAGAGCGCGGAGACGCGTGGAGGACCGGCATCAATTCCACTAAACAAACTGGTGAGAGCCAGGGAGAGAAGTGGAAACGCAAAAACAGGGAGCGATCCCTGAAGAAGCGGAAACGACGAAAGAGCTCCTCGGAGTTCAAGAGTCATCTACCCGGGGAAAAAATTGCCTTAGGGCAAGGAAAGAACCGGACCCTGCGGAGTCAGCAGGGGGCGATGCTCCCCCATGTGCAGAACCCCCTGCTGCTCCCACCTTGTACCAAAGTACGGCTGAGCCCTATTACATCTCGTTATCAATCATTGCGGAGTCTTTCTCCGAAATTTGTTGATTCCAAGCACTATCCTGTTTGTTCATCTACTGGAGTTTGGGCCTATCATTTCAGATGGTCTTACCCATTGATCAAATTGTTCATTTGTAAGTAAACCTAACGATATTGATGATTCACGTAGAGTTAATTGGTTCTCGTGTGCATGTTTGGCTATCTTAGCCGCAGAATCATAACCAATGTGATTGTTTAATGCGGTAACAAGCATTAGGCTATTTTCAAGATGGGAGTGGATAACTCCTTCATTGGCCTCGAGTCCTTTTACACACCTTTCTGTGAAGGAAAGGCAAGTATCTGCAAGAAGTCGAGTACTGTGTAGAAGATTGTATATCATCATAGGCTTGAATACATTCAACTCAAAATTACCTTGGCTCCCTCCAATTGTGATTGACATGTGGTTCCCCATTACTTGACAGCAAACCATTGTCATAGCCTCTGATTGAGTCGGGTTTACCTTACCAGGCATTATGGAAGATCCGGGTTCATTGGCTGGGAGGCTTAGTTCCCCAAAACCACAACGCGGGCCAGATCCCATCCATCGTATGTCATTAGAAATTTTCATCAGACTTGCGGCTAATGTATTCAGAGAGCCCGAGGCTGCAACAATAGCATCATGAGCGGCTAATTGAGCAAATTTGTTTTCTGCAGATACAAAGGCTATGCCTGTTTTAGTTGATATGCTAGCGGCCACTTTGTCTGCAAATTCTTCATGCGTATTGAGCCCCGTACCAACGGCGGTACCGCCTAGAGCTAATTCTAGAAGATCATTCCAAGAATTCTCAATACGATGCGTATCTGCTTCAAGCATGGATGCATATCCTCCAAACTCTTGACCCAGAGTTAATGGCACGGCATCCATTAGATGCGTTCTTCCGATCTTAACTATGTCATCAAATTCTCTAGATTTTTCTGCCAAAGCCCCCTGAAGACGGCGTACTGCTGGAAGAAGACGATGATGGATCTCTTCAGCCGCTGCAATGTGCATAGCCGTCGGAAAGGTGTCATTACTAGATTGGCCTCGATTAACATGATCATTTGGGTGAACTGGTGATTTGCTCCCTAACTCGCCTCCGGCCATTTCAATAGCCCTATTGGCAATTACTTCATTGGCATTCATATTAGTCTGAGTTCCGGAACCAGTCTGCCAAATTCGAAGTGGGAAATGATCATCTAAAGATCCAGATATCACCTCATCACAGGCTGACGAAATTAAAGCACCAACTTGAGGATCTAATTGATTCAGTTCTACATTTGTTTCTGCTGCAGCTTGTTTGAGTATACCAAAAGCACGAATCACAGATTTTGGCATGGTGTCGTTTCCTATATCAAAATTAATTAGCGATCTAGCTGTTTGACAACCATAGTATCTGCTGGAAGGGACTTGGAGTTCTCCCATCGTATCTTTTTCTATTCGAAAAGAATCTGATTCTGATTTTGCAGATCTCTGGTTCGGATAGTGGTTTTCTTGTTGGATTGGGGGTGCAGATTCAAGGCTATTTTGAATCATATTAGCTATTGTTGCGCTTCTACCCTTGTCTTTTCCCTTGCCAACTCTACGATCTAGCTTCCTAGCCAACTCTTCTGGAATGCTTATGCTGATTATTCGGCGGTCGCCCGACCTGTGTTTAGCCATATAATTCCGGTTAATTAGTTATTAATAAATATTCACTTATTTAGTGCAGCACTACGTTAATAACTAAAATTAACAACAACCATAGTTGAAAAATAAATGTCTGGTTGATTTTAGGCGTCCAGCCTTTCTACTTTGATTATCTTCTGGGGGTCGTAGGGCCTATCACCTGGTTTTGTATCACAATTCTCTATCTTGTATACGTTCTCCATACCTCCGATTACCTCTCCAAATACAGCATGGTTTCCATTGAGCCACGGAGTGGGCACCGTAGTTAGGAAAAATTGGGAACCGCCGGTGTTGGGGCCCGCATTTGCCATTGAGAAAAGACCCGGTCTGTCATGCTGCTTTGCTAAGGCGGATTGTTCACAAGGGATTTTCCAACCAGGGCCTCCGGTTCCAGCTCTCCCATTGTGAGGATCTCGAGAATAGGGGCAACCGCCTTGAATCATAAAATTCTTGATTACTCTGTGGAAGTGGAGCCCATTGTAGAATTCTTCATCCACCAATTTGAGAAAGTTACCAGTAGTTTCTGGGCAATCCTCTGTGTACAATGCAATATCTATTTCTCCAGCACTCGTTGTCATCCTAACCATGGTTGGCATGTTATTGGCTACAACAAGTAGTCCAATAGCCTAACGATAGAGAAATCACTCCTCGCGAGATAAATTCGCATTGATTTCCTGAAGCAAATCTCTGATCTCAACTAAGACATCACTGGAGTTAGATGCAGGCTGAGGAGAAGTCATGGGGAGTGGGATTTGTGAGTCTCTTTGCCTGAGAACAAGGTCGCGAAACTCATTGGCATTCTTTACCCCGGTTAGTATGAATGGGGCCGCGCCTGCGGTTTCGAACTGCATTCTGACAACTCCAAACGCACTCAGAATAGGCCCCTCGTGAATGGAAACGTCGGTGAGTTTGTCCAAGGGAATATTCTGCTGCTTCTTGAATAGCCACCCCATTCGCATATTTATTGAACGGTCAGTTAGGGCCCCACTCATGTGGTCATACTGCTTCTTGTGAACAAGCCATCCAAACGGAATCCAGATTGGCATTAGTAAAATTCCAACACCAGTTATGAGGAGACCAAAATTAGCCATTATCCACCAGTAAGTAATAATTTTCCTATCAAATTCAACTGCCATTATATGGCCACTATCGGCATAACTGATTTGGGCTTCGGCGTCTTCTTCCATGATTATCGAATCTAGATAGTGGTTATGATGTTTTATTATTCCACTAAGCTATCACAGAACCCGGCACTATGTCATCTGGCAATTCTAGAAGTTTGACTGTTCCATCTGCTTCTAGAGCACCTAAAACAAGGAATTGGCTGATGAATCCTGTTGGAAGTGTTTTGTCTCCAAGATTGATTGCGCCCACTACCATCCTGCCAATAAGTTCGGATTTGCGATAATTAGTAATTTGGGCACTGCTCTGAAGGCTGCCAACTACTGGTCCAAAGTCGACTGTTATCTTGTAAGAGGGTTTTCGCATCTCGGGAAAATCTTCAACTTGAGTTATTATTCCAGTTCTGAGGTCTAGTGCGACAAAGTCGCCAAAACCGACGTATTCTTTCCGATCCAAATTTTTGGGATCATAAGGCAATCCTTCAGGATCAATTTCGTGACTCATTATAGCAACCTCACTCTTCAGTAATATCTGAACGTAGTAAGAGGGGGATGAGATTTACGCCTGCGTCCTTGAAGGCTTGCAGCCCACCTTCTTCTCGGTCGAGAATAGTAATACATGCGACTACTTCACATCCGATCTCAGAGAGCCTTACAGCTGCCTTCAAAGCAGACCCTCCTGTAGTGGTCACATCCTCAAGAAGTACTATCCGATCTCCTGTGTTTAGAGTAGATCCTTCTATTCCAGGAGGATTTCCTGTCTTCCTCCCTCCTCGGCCCTTTGCCTCTTTTCTAACTATGAATCCGCGAAGTTTCGAACCCTTTGGTGCCTTTGCAATTGCAATTCCTGTGAGGGGCACTGCACCTAATTCCAAACCGCCGACGGCATCGACACCCCCTAGATTGTCGATTGATGAGTGAATCAGTACTCCAATTAAGTGGGCTGATTCTGGGTCCATCATCACAGGTTTCATGTCAAAAAAGTGCGGGCTTTGACGACCACTCGCTAATGTGAATAAATCATTTGGAGAATGCAAATATGCCAATTCACGAACCTTGTTAATTAGGCCCTCGCGTGCATTTTCGACTGTAGTCGTCATGATTCTCTTTCTGCCGGAGAGGCTAGTGTGAGAATAAGGTTCGCACTGTTTATATGTTTCAAAGGCAAACGAAGGAGGTTCACATCAATGTTCTTGGGCGGCCGTGCACGGTCATCGGATGTTAAGTGACGGGGGTAGTGGAGATGACAGAAGATAATTCACTTCAGATCATAATCGACGAGGCGCGTCTGAGCTCTGAAATGGAGGCTTATTCCGATTGGTTAGAAAAGCGTACTGAAGAGGCGTACCAAATTGCTGCTAAGGCAAAACAAAAGCGGGTTGATTTTTCAGAAAAGGTTGAGATACCGAGGGCTGCAGATCTTGCTAGTAGAACTGAAAAGTTACTTGAAGAATATCTGAGACCCGAGCCAGATCAAGAACCTATAGAAATACAAGATGAATTACGGAAATTGCTTTCTAAAGAGGACAGAGAGACTGCATCGATTCGTATTGCAGTAGAGACTGCAAAAAGAATGCATGCACTTACTTCGGATGTAAGGCGTTCAATTGATACAGGCCTAAGAGTTGGTCTCGCCGTCTTAACTGAGGCCGTTTTAGTTGCCCCGCTGGAAGGTATTGGAGATGTCAAGATTCTGAATAATGAAGATGGGACTGAATTCCTATCCATCGAATTCTGTGGCCCGATAAGAGCCGCGGGTGGAACCGCTCAAGCACTAGGCGTAATGATTGGCGATATGGTTCGGAGGGAATTGGGGCTAAATCGTTACATCCCTACAACTCCCGAGGTTGAAAGAGTAAAGGAAGAATTTGGACTATACAGGGTTGGATTACAATACAAACCAACCCCAGAAGAAATTGAAATTATTGTCCGATCTTGTCCAGTTATGATTAATGGAGAACCCACTGAACAACAAGAATGTTCGAGTTATAAAGAAGTTCGAAATATCGACAGTTCTCGTGTCCGAGGAGGAGTAATGCTAGTCATCGGAGAAGGCCTCTGTCTGAAAGCACCAAAGATCCAAAAACATACAGAAAGGTTGGAGATACCCGGTTGGGAATTCATTGGGAGATTCGCCTCGAAAGGGAAATCGGAAGGAGGGGAAAAGAAGGAGTTCAAAGCCAGAGCCATTACTAAAAATGAGCGCTTTTTAGATGATGTTATAGCAGGAAGGCCCGTTTTTTCTGGACCTAATTCGCCGGGTGGATTTAGATTACGATACGGTCGCAGCAGAGCATCTGGACTGGCGGCAGCAGGTATCAATCCAGTCTCGATG
>CESM01031217.1_pt1 | contig 27495 bp, 23 predicted proteins | sample 361421 | NCBI WGS metagenome assembly CESM01 (sample SAMEA2622219, study PRJEB7988) | marine metagenome | isolation source: saline water (ENVO:00002010), including | reverse complement strand
GAATCTGATGGTGGCAATTCTGCTGAAAAAGGTAGTTGTGGATATATTTTGTCAGAAGGTGAGCGTAAGGGATATCAGTTTTTCTCGGTTGACAAACAGATCAAAGAGAAAGAGGAGTTTACATATACTCAACAATCTTACAAAAGTGCATCAGAATTGAATAACTTTTCAGTTGTCAGTCAACCTGTAGTTGCTACAAGTCATGATATCGTCAAAAAACTGATGGTAGGACAATACAAATCGGCAAACTGGTATTATAATATTGTTGATCACACCCCACACTTCGTAGAATATAGTTACAAGAACAGTAAACTGCCTTCTGCAAATGAAGATCAGTATGTTCCAAATGGCATTGATGACAAGTATTCAAGAATCTTTCTAAATGTTCTTGATCTGGGTGCGATGACAGAGAAAAAAGCAGAATTGAGAAGTTCTGCAGAGAGTGTTGCCTGGCGTCAGGCACATGCAACTGCAAGACTACAGTCACTCTTCTCTCAAACTCTCGAAGTTACTATTCCTATGAATCTTAGTTTGAGAGTTGGATCGATTTTGAAATTCGAGTTTCCTCGACTAAATAAAAAATCGAAGGGTGTAAACCCTCAATCTGGTAATTACATGGTCGCTAAAATTGCTCATGTATTTGGTGACCCTCAAGGTGACTATACTGGGCTTTCATTAGTTAGAGATTCATTTGCATTCTATTCCGAATGACTAACGCTTTCATTGACAAAGACGGCAAAGAGCACGTCAATCACGGTATGCTTGAATATACCGAAGAAGACCTCAAAATGCATGGTTTTATGGACAAGCATGAGGGGGAAAAGGATGATGGTTGGAAACAACGTCACTCAGATAAAGTTCTTGAAAACTATTGTGACAACCACCCAGATGCCCTTGAATGCCGTGTGTATGACGAATAATGTTTGACGATAGAGGTATTGAATCCAAATTTATTGGGCGTGATGGGTTTCACTGGTTCATTGGACAGGTGCCCATTGATGACGCCTGGCGAGAATTTCCTGGTGATAAACAATCTCGTCAGCAGGGATATCGGTGTAAGGTAAGAGTCTTAGGTAAGCATCCTAGTACAGATGATATAAAGGATGAGGAATTGCCATGGGCACATATTCTGTGCCCTGCCAATCAGGGTGTAGGTGTCAACTATGCTGGCGTTAGTAATTTCGTTCAAGGTGGAGAAACTGTTATTGGTTTCTATGCCGATGGTGAAGATGCTCAGCAACCAATCATCCTTGGTGCCCTATACCAGCATTCTTTGCTCAAGGATGCAACAAAGTGGGATGATGTTCTAGCGAAGGGAACATCTGGGTTCAAACCAATTACTGTTGATCCTGTCTTAGAGACTGGTGGTTCAGAGACTTCTCTGGGTGCCAACGTGCGCCCTACAAGGAAAAACAGACCTTCAGATGTTGGTAGTATTCCTAATAATAATGCAGATATTCAAAATAAGAACGGCGCCGATGTAGAGACTGCTTCTCGCTACATTATGGACAAACCCGTTGAGGTTAGGAAAGCAGTAAAATGTGATGTTCCTAAGTCTGCTATGGGTGACGTTGCAAAGACTATGCAGTCTTTCATTGATGTTATCAAAGGACTAGAAGAAACCAAAGCAGGATATGTTGACCCTATATTGAATAGAGTTGTCAATATTGATAATATTATTGGGCAGGTCTCTGACAGGATCTCTGGTAATATGAGTAACTTGATTCGCATATCACGTTCGGAACTATTCAAAGAGATTGATGAGGGAGTTGGTGAAGTTCTTACATTCTTGTCTCCTGATAATCTAATCAAGAAGTTAGAACTGAAAAAGCAGAAAGATATTGCTTATTGTTTGATGGAGAATGTGATCAACGGTCTCCGTGATGTGATTGGTGGATTCCTAAAAGGAATGCTTGGCAAGATCATCAACTTCCCACTTTGTGCAGCGGAACAGTTTCTGGGTGGTTTGATTTCTAAGATCACTGACTCAATTCAGGGAGCATTAGGACCGGTTCTGAGTGCTATTGGAAGTTTGGCAGGTATTGCAAACACCAACTTCAATAGCATCATGAACAAAGCAACAGGTGCTCTGCAGGCAGGTCTGAAGTTGCTGGAATGTGAAGGTTCTTCATGTGATCCACAACCTTTTGATTGGGCGGCAAACGTTGGACCAGATCCTAAAAAAGTTTTGGATATCAAACGTGCTTTAGATGTTAGTGGTTTGCTCAAAGGTATTGATAATGGTATAGAAGGTTTCCTTGAGGATACTTTCCCATTCATCAAGGATGCAAAAGAACGTGCAACTAGTCTCACTGGATCTCAAGCACAACTTGCTGGTGTTACTAGAACTATTCAAGGCACATTAGAAACAGTTGGTAGTGCTAATAAAGTTTTAGGTGGTGTAACTGCTTCATTAGCAGGTGGTTGTAATACCAGTGCATTTGAATGTGGACCACCAAGTATTGAGATCTTTGGTGGTGGTGGAATTGGTGCTGTTGCTAAGGCAGTGGTCAACTCTGTCGGTGAAGTTGTTGGCGCAAAGATGGATGATTTGGGATTAGGATTTGATGACGTACCATACGTTTCTATTGTTGACCGTTGTAATAATGGCAGGGGCGCTACTGGAACTGCCGTTGTCAAAGAAGGTAAAGTTACCAATATTATTATCACTAACCCTGGTTCTGGGTATCTCGGGGGTGGAAGTGTTACGGTCGATACTCTCACGCCTATCGGAGTTGATAATGATGGTGAAGTAATTCAAGAGGTTGTGCAAGATGAGGTGACTAGACCTGGTGGTGTTAGTAGCAGTGGAACTGCTGATGGTGATCGAGTTATCGGTCAAGTTGATGGTATTCAAATTATCAACACTGGATTTGATTATGAGGAGGGAGACACTATCGTTACTTCAAATGGTGGCGTCTTGACTCCAATCATCGAGAATGGTAGAATCTTAGGAGCGAGTGGCATTGTTGACATTGGACTAGACAAGATTCCTACTTTGAGGATCAAGTCTAAGACTGGTTACGGTGCATTTATTAGACCCATTACAACATTCACTGAAATCAAACAATACGAGAAACCTGTTCTTCCTGATGCTCAGGTTATCACAGTTATTGACTGCCCGAAAGGATACTAATGTCAAAGTCACCCCCATATATTGTCAACCACCCTGAAGATGGTTCCTTTCGTATTGGTAAGGAGGAAGATGGTAAAGCAGTAAGGAAGGCACAAATTTGTGCTGCTGCCGGATCTGCTGCATCTTTGCGAATCTTTGAAGATGGTGGGTGGGAACTCCGTGCCACTGAAAATGACCAAGGTTCTAACATCATTCAGGCTGGTGCTGGTCCTATCAATATCAAGTCTGATGGTGACATAAACATCGACTGTAAGGGAACTTTCTCGGTGATGGCGAAAGACATCATCATGAAAGCAACTGATGCAAAAACCGGCGACATCTTTTTACATGCCGAACATGATGTTCATTGTCAGGCAAAAAACTTTGCTAAATTCATAGGTCACAACACTACAGTGACCGCAAGTGATAAGTTGATCACCAATTCCAAAGGTTTCAACTTTATCATCGGGGACATGGTTCGTATTCATGAACCACAATCAAAAATCATTCCGCCTCCACTAGGCGATTACATCAACTCACTGGTAGAATAATGGCAGGCATCAGAGACATTGAGACTGGTAAAGTCTACATTGGTAGAGAAGATCCAGCAAAACTTGATACTGCTGCTCAAACCGTAAATGGTGATGCACCTTTCAATGGCACACTTGTTGCCACTGGACCTGTTATTGCAGGAAAGCACTCAGGTTATGCTAAAGCAACAGTAAACATCGGCACAGATATTGATGAATTCAAGTCTGGTGTCAAAGGCAGGGCACTGCAGATTGATGGTGATGTTGAGGTTATTGGGGAAGAGGCAGTAAATGCTGTTTATATTGATGGTGATGTGTATGTCACTGGCAAAGTTGACTGTCTGAACAAGGGCAGACTTGCTAGTAGATTTGCCACAGCAGATGCTCTGGGTAAGTCATTTGACATCCAGCATCCTACAAAGGAAGGACATCGACTGCGCTATGCATGTATTGAGGGACCGGAAGTCGCTGTGTATCACCGTGGCAGACTGACTGGCACCAATGAGATCACTCTGCCTGAATACTGGGTAAACCTGGTATATGAGGACAGTATCACTGTGTCTCTCACTTCTATTGGAGCACAACAGGACATCATTGTCAAGGAGTTTGACAACACCAAGATTGTGTTGCAACATGTTGGTGGAAACGTTTCAGGTGCTGACATCGATTGTTTCTACCATGTGTATGGTGAAAGAAAGGATATCAACCCCCTGATTATTGATTATGAAGGCAAAACTTGGGAGGATTATCCTGATCCCAACGTATTCATGGCACCAGATGATGAGGAACGTAACATTTTAGACGAGCGTTACAGAGGTCCACGTAACACTATTACCAAGTAATTGTGCTATAATAACTGTACATGAATGTGATTATGGAAAACACAGTAGTTAGCGAATTTCGCGGCAGAGTTCGAGTTGATGGCATCATTGACCTCCCTGAAGAGTGGAATGGTAAGTCTGATCCAGACAAATTGATTGTGCAACTGACACCTAATACCTGCTATCAGGAACTGTTTGTGGAGTCCATGCCCTATGGTCGTACTGTAAAGGTCCGGAACCAAAGTGGCGGGATGATCGACGCTTTCTTTACTGTCACAGCGATCTTGACAGTGGACGACTGAGGCGCTATACTTTGTGGGTACCCAACTGAGACACCCATGTTTGATAACGAGCACGTTACCAAGATCAAGGTCAATGTTCCTGCTCGGATCTTCACGATCTATGGTTCTGACGGTGGATCTCAGCAACTAGACTGCCCTGACATGGAACAGTTTATGAGCGTTTGGTCTATTGCACAACTGGCAACTGATATTGATGGAGAAATTGAGATGGTCAGCGTGATCTGACCTGTCAGTCCAGACACCATAAATAATCTGAAGGAATGGTGTCTGGACTCATAGGTAATGCCTCTTAGTAGACTTGAAAATTTCCTGAAGAACATTCAGGGCAATGTCATCTACGTCAATCCAGAAGAACTGGATGCTACAGATGACATTAGTAATACGGGTAATTCAAGAACCCGTCCATTCAAGACGATTCAACGGGCTCTGATTGAGTCTGCTAGATTCTCGTATCAACTCGGTAAAGATAACGATAAGTTTGATAAAACTACAATTGTAGTCTCCCCTGGCGTTCATTATATTGACAACCGTCCTGGTTACCAGATTGACACATCTGGCACGGTTACTAATGTAAATGGTGCTTCTGCTACCATTGATGAATTTGGAGTAGGAACTAACTTCAATATTCAGGACGCCAATAACGTACTGCACCAATTCAACAGTGCAAATGGTGGCGTTATTATGCCACGTGGTACATCTATTTGTGGTTCAGATCTTCGTAAGACTAAGATCCGACCAAAATATGTACCAGATCCTAAAAATGACAGTATTCCTGCCACAGCGATCTTTAGGGTAACTGGTGGTTGTTACTTCCGTGAGTTTACTCTGTTTGATGGTGATCCTGCAGATAAGATCTATAAAGATTACACCACAAACGTCTATTCTCCTACATTCTCACACCATAAACTCACCTGCTTTGAGTATGCAGATGGTGTGAATCAGATGAGTGGCAAGGGTCTGACTGACCTTGACATGTACTATGCTAAGTTGACCTTAGCATATGGTAATGCATCTGGTCGTGCCATCCCATCATATCCCACTAACGACGACTTTGAGCAAGTTGTTGATGAGTCTAGGATTGTTGGTGCAATCTCTAATGTTGGTGCTATTCAGATTCAGGACATCTATTCAGGTGTCAACTCCTCTGATCCTACTGCCACCACCATTGTTACTGTCCGCACCAGTGAAGTACATGGACTGACTGTTGCTACACCTATCAACATCAAGGGTGTTGCTGGAGTAAGTAATGTCAATGGCACAGAGTATGATGGTGTCCATGTGGTGTCACAGGTACTGAGTGACACGCTCTTTACCTATTCTGTTACATCAGCCCCGGCATCCACTGCCACGCCTAACCTAAGTGGATTGTCACCCACGGTGACTGTTGAGAGTGACACTGTAACAAGTGCCTCCCCATACATCTTCAACTGCTCTCTCCGTTCTGTCTTTGGCATCAACGGTCTGCATGCTGATGGTAGCAAGGCAACTGGATTCAAATCCATGGTGCTGGCTCAGTTCACGGGTGTGTCCCTGAACAAGGATGATGATGCGTTTGTCAAGTATAATCTAAGCACTGGCGTATATGACGATCAGGACACTTTAGGAACTAGCACCATCCTGCACACGGATGGCATGGCACGCCATAAACCTGATTATCAGAACTTCCATATCAAAGCATCCAACAACGCACAACTCCAGTTGGTGTCTGTGTTTGCTGTGGGTTGTGGACATCACTTCATCTGTGAGTCTGGTTCTGACGCCTCCATCACCAACTCTAACAGCAACTTTGGTGCATCAGCTCTGCTGTGTGATGGTTTCAAAGATGATGCATTCCAGAAGGATGATCAAGGTTTCATCACCGCTATCCATCCCAACCAGAAGAACTTTGGTAAGAAGACTACATTCAACTGGTTGAAACTGGATGTAGATGACACTGCTGCTGCAGCAGACACTAAACTATATCTCCGTGACTTCAAACAACGTGACGATGTTCCCATCGTTACTGCATCGAAATACTTTGTTGGTAACAAACCTGGTGACCTGCTAGAACTGAACATCAACGGTCAGATCACCTCAGCAGAGATCATGATGACCGTGCCTAATGGCACAACTGCTGTCAGTGGTAAGAAAGAGTTCCTGGTTGGCAGAGCAGCTGGTATCAGTAGTATTTCAAGTGATACCATCACTCTTCAGTGTGAGAACCTAACCCACAACCTGTTCACTGGAGAATCAATCAGATTCTATTCTGCTGATGGAGCACTGCCTGATGGTATTGACTATAACAGGAAGTATTATGTAATTGCAAATCCTGTTGCAGGTGAAGATGATAAGATCAAGATTGCAACCAGCAAGGATAATGCACTTGCCAATGTTGCCATCACTGGTATCAACAACGTTGGTGGTCAACTTCGCATTGTCTCTAATGTAGTTGACAAAGAACCTGGTGATCCTGGTCATCCTATCCAGTATGATGATACTGGTTGGTTTGTCAATGTCAAGACTGGCAACACACTGCACGATAAGGTCAAGGTCAACCAGTCATCCATCAGTCCTGAGACTCCTGCAACGTTCATCACTCGTAAGATTGATGATCGCCAGGACATCGAGGCAATTTACCGCTTCCGTTACATTCTGCCTGATGGTAGCAGCATTGCAGCACCTCCGCAGAATGGTTATACCATTCAGGATAGTGGCACAGTTGTTGATGACACCAACTTCCAGAACGAGAATAATACTCTCAGCAGCGATCTAGACCTCCGTACCGAAACCTATATCGTCGATGCTTCATGGACTGGTAACATTGGTTTCATCACCTGCCGTCATCCCCACCGCTTGCGTCACGGTCAACTGATTCAGATCAACCGTTTGCGGTCTGAGAATAATGTCAATGGTGATGCTAACGATGGATACAATGGTCTGCATTATGTAAATCAGATCATTGATAAGAAGTCCTTCCGGATTGGTATCAACACAGATCCTGGTGGTATCAGCACCATTGCCACTGACATCCCTTACACTGTAATGGATAACAGTGTTGTGGGTTCTGGTCGTACGTTCTCTCCTTACTTTGTTAGGAAAGAGTATGGTAATGCATACCAGATCTTCAACCATGAAACAATCCAAGAGCACAATCCTGGTGTTCAGGATGGTGTCTATGATCTGACACTGTTAGGTTATCACAGCACTCCCGACCTGGCACCATTCAATATTGGACGCAACAGGTTCCCACAGAATATCAACTACCTGAAACCATTTGTTGATGTTGATTCTCCTGTAGATGATCCTCTGGATTCTAAGTCATATGCTGTCCGAGATGACATCGGAAAGGTTGAGAGTAGTGATCCTCAGCACAGCATCACTAAGGAGTCAACATTCAAACTCCTTGATGATATGGGAATCGGTAAGAAAGTTACCGATGTTACGGTCAGTGGTACTACTGTCACAGTCAACACTGATTATGATCATGACCTGAATGGTATTCTGCAATTCAGTGGTCTAGCAGGCGGCGATGGATTCGGTCTAAACAGTGGATCTGGTGAGTTTTACTTTGGTGCTCACTTCACTGGTGGTAGTGGTCAAGGTGCTACCGCTGATGTTGTTGTCAACTCTGCTGGTAATATTTCTGATGTTACTCTTGTAGATAGGGGTTCAGGTTATCAAGTTTCTGACACACTGACTCTCCGAGGTATTCCTAAGTACCAAAGTGGTTCTGATGCCACTATTCAGGTATCTGAAATCATGAACAATGTGGGAGACATTGTTCAAGTGGTTGGTGTTGGTAGCACCGCAGTTGATGGTCTGCATCGTATCAGTCAAATCACTGATGCTAAGAACCTGCTGTTCACTGATACTGGTGTCTCTGTAGGATCCACTGGTGGTTTTGTTTACCACGTGGGTGTTACCACTACAATCACCAACATTGTTCACAACGCGACCACTGGGATCGCAACCGTGACAATGCACACGGACATTGGTTTGAGACGTGGTGATCAGATTGTTATCAATGGTGCCAATGCAGAATACAATGGTACGTGGTCTATTCAAGATCGTATTGGTTATGGTTCATCTCTCAGTGTTCTGATTGAGTCTGATACCGAACCCACATTCAGTGGTACTGGTGCATATGCTCATGGTAATGGACTGGGAGTGCGTGCCAATGGTCAAACTATTCCCATCTATGATGGTGCATTTAGTGAGATCAGTGCTGGTCTTACTACCACTTCTACAAGTATCACACTGAAGAATCCTCACTTCTTCAATCGTGGAGACTTCCTCCAGATTGAGGATGAGATTGTCCGTATCATCAACCCACAGAAGAATCAGATTGCACGTGGTGTCATGGGCACCAATGCTGCTGCCCACCTTCAGTATGTTGCTGCACAACGGATCAAAGTCATCCCTATTGAGCAACGTCGTCACTCCACCATCCGTGCCTCAGGTCACACCTTTGAGTACGTGGGTTATGGACCTGGCAACTATAGCACAGGCATGCCTCAGACGCAAACCCGTGTGCTAGATGATGATCAGCAGTTGCTAGCACAGTCTGTAAGCACTCGTGGCGGTACTGTTGTCTACTCTGGTATGAATGACCGGGGTGAGTTCTTCATCGGTCGTAAGAAGATTGATGCTCTGACTGGTGAAGAGATCAGCACCATCACTAAGTTTGACTCTACTCCAGTCCTCAAAGTTCCTATTACTGCAGACTTTGATGACCTGACTGTCAAGAATAACCTGTACAGTTTGGGTAATACTGAACTGATTGACCTTCAATTGAAGGGTAATCGATCTGGTGCTGTTGGTGCTAGTGTTATTGTTGGTGTCAATGGAAGTTCCTCCAATGCAACTCCGACATCATCTATTGACCAGATTCTTCTGAATCTGTCTTACGATAAAGGTGGGTTCATTGGTTATGTTAGAACTGGTGACTCTTCTCCATGGAAGCGTTGGGGACCAATTGCTGTTGATGATACTGATCACTATGCCCTTGACAAACTGGGTCTGGGTCAGAACACTGGAACCACAGGTCACCGTGTGCTTGACGCAACTGGTGATGCTTACATCAGTGGTGGCATCAGTGTTGGTGCTGCATCCACGATTGCAAGTCTCGCAGTCAGTGATCTGACTGAGACGCGGGTCGTATTTGCTGGCACTGATGGTGAACTGACAGACAACGGAGTCCTGTACTTCTCTGGTTCTACACTGTATTCACATACTCAGGTAGCATCCAACACCATCACTGCTGGTGAGTTCATTGGACCTGGCACCATTCCTCTTGGTGGCATCATCATGTGGTCTGGTAGCACCGTTCCTACGGGATGGTCACTCTGTGATGGTAGCAACAGCACACCTGACCTCAGAAACCGCTTTGTTGTTGGTTCTGGTGATAGTTACAACACTGGTGCTACGGGTGGTAATGACTCTACCACTTTGAGTGTCAACAATATGCCGAGTCACTTCCACAGTCAACCAGCGCACGATCACGGTGCTGGAACTCTGGAAGCACAGGGAACGTCAAATGCTACCACTGCGACTCACAGTCACACTATCAGTGCTGCTATTGATATCAGCGAGTCTGCTCACTCACACGTCTTCCCTGGTGATGACCATCTGCGATTTGCTAATGGTCAAAATGGTTGGAGCTCCAGTCGTGTTGGTAGTTTCAACATGGACGCTGACAGTTCGAGCTCTGGTGGTGATGGTACGATGTACAACACCACTTCCGCAACCACTGGTATCACAGCATCTCTCAGTGGTGGCACAGATAACGGTGGTGCCAGTCACACTCACCCCATTGACGTTAGTGTCGTGGGTTCCACTGGAGATGGTGGTAACCAGAATACAGGTAACACTGGTAGCGGTGATTCGTTTGATAACCGTCCTCAATACTATGCACTCGCATATATCATGCGAACTACCTGATAAATACACTTACAGAAGGGGTCTCTTGGTAAATGGCATCGGTAAATAAGAAATTTGCTGTCGAAAAGGGTCTGGAAGTTGGCGACCAGGCTCTTGTCGTAGATGCTGACAACGAACGTACTGGTATTGGTAAAACTAATCCAGAATACGGTTTAGATGTTGCTACAACTGCACGCTTTGACGGCATTATTACTGCTGCTCAAGTGGGTATTGGTAGCACTCAACCTGCCAAGGACGTTGACCTCAATAAAGATATTGCGGTCAGAAAAAAATTCTACGATGTAAATGACCTTGAGGGGTCTAATCAGCAAGTTCTTATTAGTACAGGTGCTGGTGTATCCTGGTCTAACTCCGCTGATATTACCACACTAGCAGACGGTCGTCCGGATCAAATACAATATAAGAAGGATGATGGCACCTTTGGGGGTGCTCCTCAACTTGTATATGATGATGGTAATGACCGCGTAGGTATTGGCAGTACCCAACCAGAATATACTTTAGATGTAAAGGGTGCTGCTCGCTTTGATGGTGTCTTCCGTGACGCTAATTCTCAAGTTGGTGTTGCTAAGTCTATTCTTGCTGCCGATGCTAGTGGTGAACTTCAGTGGGTTGGTGCTGGTGCATCTACACTGAACATTGTCTATGTTACAGAAGATGGTAATGATAATAATGATGGCAGAACAATCAGTAGTGCCAAACGTACAATCAAGGCAGCAGCAGGTGTTGTGGGTGCTGGTGACGTAATCCGTGTCGCTGGTGGTGTTTACAGTGAGCAGAACCCCATCACTGTGCCACGTAATGTTTCCATTGATGGTGATGATCTAAGAAATACTCAAGTTATTCCACTAAACGTTGGAGAAGATCTGTTCAAGGTTCACAATGGTGTCTTGATTCAGAACATGTCCTTTGTTGGTGCTGCTAACACTGGTGCAATGATCACATTCCCTCCTGAGGGTGTGGTCAACCGTCACAGTTTTGTAAGTGCCAATGCTGATTCATTCAAGATTGGACCCAACTGGCACACAGGTCTTTCTACCACACCCACATTCATCAATTACGATCCTATCAGTGGTGTTACCACTGCTACAATTGTAGGTCATGGTCTGACACTATCTGACAGTATTGGTATTGTCACTGGTGGTTTTGCAATGACCTGTGACAGTGATGATAATGCGACTTTACATTCATATCCACGGGCAACTGATCCACTTGCTGGTATCTTCACTGGTATTACATCATTTACTGCAGATACTATTACATTCGATGCTGGTGATGCTGGCACTGGTGCGAGAATCACTGGTATTATCACCCAGTCTCCTTATGTTAGGAACTGCACGAACTTTGTTCCTAATAGTATTGGCATGAGGATCGATGGTAACCACGCTGGTGGTACCAAGTCCATGGTGGTTGACTCCTACACCCAGTACAATCAGGGTGGTATTGGTGTCACAATCTCCAATGATGGTTATGCACAGTTGGTGTCTATCTTCACTGTGTGTGATGAGTACGCTATCTCCTGTGTGTCAGGTGGTCAGTGTGACCTGAACAACTCTAACGCATCATTCGGTACCTTTGGTGTTGTAGCATCCGGTGTGGGTACTGTCACAGACACTGGCACGCTGGCAGAAGATGCCAATGAGGAAGATAATACAGTTGTTGTTAGTGGATTGAATCACCGTCCATATTCAGGACAAGTATTCTTTATTGGAGAACTATTCAATGAAGTCATCAGAATCAATATAACCAACGCTGGTAGTGGTTATACTTCATCCAATCCTCCAAACGTTACAATCGGTGCTCCCTCTGGTCCTAATGGTGCTACTGCTGAAGCAACAGCAACAGTGAATGGATTTGGTCAGGTGACATCTATTGATATGTTTGCCACTGGCACGCAATATCGTACCACACCTGACGTTACCATTGCTGGTGGTAGTGGTACCACAGCAGAAGCAGACGCCGTACTTGGTCCCACTTACTTCACTATAAATAGTGCGACACCTGTAACTGCAGGCGTTTCGACCATTACGATTGATCAAACATTACCAGCAAATGTCGGTCTTGGATCTGACATTCCACTGAGGCGTCAATCTCTGGTCCTGGCATCATCATATACCTTCGAGTTTGTGGGTGCTGGTCTTACTATTGCTAACGCATTACCCCGTAAAGGTGGCGTTACAATTCCTGAGAATGAAACTGTATCTGAGGGTGGTGGTCGAGTTGTTTATACCTCCACAGATGAGAGAGGTAACTTGAAAGTTGGTGATGGATTTACTATCAACCAGCAAACAGGCACCATTACAGGTGACGCTTTCAATAAGAGTATCCAAGCAACCCTTACACCACTAATTATTGCACTCGGAGGTAATGTCTAATGGCTGCAATCCCACTCAATAAATTTAGAACCATCACACATGTAGTCACTACTGGTGCTGTTGGTATCTACACCTGCCCTCCTGGAGTGGCATCACTGTTGATCTATGGCAACGTATCAAACGTGGGTCAAGGATCTTCCGTAGTATCTTTCACTGTATCCCATAAGCGTGGTGCAGAAGAAACTGAAGTCGTGCGTGATGCACGCATCCCCCATCAAGATGCAATGTCATTCCTTGATGGTCGTCTCGCACTTGAGACTGGTGACATTCTTACCATCAAAGGTGATGAGAATAACACCATGAAGTGCATCATTTCTATTCTCGAAAACGCTAAGTAAAAATGAGACTGCTGTCCGGGCGTGTAGGTGTTACATCCTACTCAGGTCTATCCACTGATCGTAAACAAACTGACGGGTTCCCCAGTTTTCTAGCACTGGAAGAGGTGGAACCGAATCTCGGTTTGCCCGGAAATAATAACCATGTGCTGTATGGTACCACTGAAGGTGGAAGGTATTGGGCAGCACCGTCTGGTGCTCCTTCCGGTAGTGTTGATGGTATTGATGTTCAGAAGGATGGTATAACTCCAGTTGGTTTTGGTGGTTCTACCACTATCATCAACTTCACTGGTAATGGTGTAGATTTCTCTGCCACCAAGCAGGATAATGGTGGTGTTGAGGTTGGTGTTGCCACACTAACTATCAACAAATCCGCCAACGATTTTCAAGACGCTAACGAATTTACTCGGGTCACTGGTGTTACCACGTTCCGTATTGGAACTGGTCTGTCATTTACAGACATTCCTGGACAATCTGGCATCGTCACTATCTTTGCTACTGGTGCAATTATTGCTGTTCAGAATGGTGATGGTAGTAGTGCTGTTGAGAATGTTAGTTTTGTCCGTGTGGGTAAAGGTCTCACAGCATCTCAGGTCTCTGTTGGTATTGCAACCATTGATGTATCGGGAGAATTCGATAACATCAGTGCTTCTGGTATCATCACCGCAGGTCAATTCTTCAGTGGCAACGTAGTTGGACTGGCAATGACCGCATCACTATTTGATGGTGGTTCATTCAATGGTAACCTGGTTGGTGATGTACTTGGTAACCTGATTGGCATCACAACTGGTACTCATGATGGTGATGTGACTGGTAATATTGTTGGTAATTTGAACTCTGTTGGTTTGTCAACCATCAGTTTCTTAGATAATATCAACATCAACTCCACTGGTATTATCACCGCTGCATCCATTCAGGGTCCGGTGAGTGGTAACTTGACTGGTGATGTTACTGGTAATCTCACAGGTAATGTCACGGGTAATGTGACTGGTAACCTGACTGGTAATGTAACCAGCACAGGACAAAATAACTTTGGTAGCGTTCTTGTAAGTGGTTTCTCAACTTCTACTGGTGGTTATACTGGTGATCTTACTGGTGATGTAACTGGTAATGTCACTGGTGATCTGAATGGTAACATCAATGCTGTTACTGGCATCAACACTATCACCAATCAACTGAAGATCCTGGTTGATGATGGATCTCCTGCACGTATTGATTACTATTGTGAAGTATCTAACGTCCACTTCACTCGGGTGCAATCTGCTCCCCATAGTGAGTACAGTGGTAATGTAACACTTACACTGGGTACTCTGAGTGGTGACTTCATCATTGGTGACACTGCTGGTGCTATCACACAGAATATCAATACCACTGGTATTATTACCGCAGCAAACTTCTCGGGTAATGGTTCAGGACTAACCAACATTGTTGCTGGTAATGGTAGTCTAGTAGCAACCAACAGCGCAAATAGCGTTCACTATCCTATCTTTGCTGAGGCAGCAACTGGTACTGAAGAACTTAGGACTGACACTGCACTCACCTATAATCCTGCCACTGATACATTATCTGCTGCTACATTCTCTGGTAATGCAACTGGTCTGACTGGCATTCCTGCCATCTCAGTGTCTGGTATCACGCTCTCTGGTAACATGCTTGCCGATGCTGATGCTACTCGTGACCTGGGTGCTTCTACCACACGCTGGGCGAATGTTTACACTGCTGACATGCACTTCAGTAATGTGGGCACAGGTGGTAATGATGTTGATGGCACTGAAGGTAACTGGACACTTCAGGAAGGTGAGGAAGATATCTTTATGATCAACAATAAAACAGGCAAACGATATAAGATTGCACTAACCCCTGTGGATTGACATGATCAAATTTTATGATGATCTGATTGACGATACTTTAGCGGACGAGATCCATAATTATTGTCAGGGTATATCTTGGTATCACAAGTGGTATGGTCTCGACATGGAGACTAACCACTGTACTAGGAAGTTGAATGAATATATTCCTAATGAGGATGGTAATGACGTTCGGCGTCACATCCTGTCGCAGGAGGCAGGATTGTTTGGGATGATGCAACTCTTGCAGTTCTCATCATACAGACATCCATTTGGATGGAACACGGACTCATTGAAAGAACGTAATAATTTGATCTGGTCACTGTGGACTAAGATCAATCACCAAGTATTTGATGGTAAGGCAACGCTAGATGGCATTGGTGATTTTGTTGATGGATTGAGAGTGGGTAACCACTTCTTCAAAGATCAAACAGATTTCTTTGAAAAATATCATGCTCCTCGCAACATAGAGCATTGGACCTCATACTTCAGTGCCAGGGCATGTGAACCCATTGGGTTGGTAAGAGAAAAGAAGCAGTACAAGATGATCCATAAGGATACTCGCCCAGAATTTGAGGGTGAGTATTATACAGTATTATATGTGGTGAATAGGAAGTGGAAACCCGCCTGGGGTGGTGAGATTATCTTCTATGGTGATGAATATACTGGTTGCAAACACGGCAAATATAAGTACGATATTGGTTATCCAACACATATCATAGGAAATAAACCCGGTAGGGTCTTTATATATCATCATAATGATATACATAAAGCAACACCACCTAGTTCTGATGCAAATGAGATGACTCAGCGCATAGGATTTAGAGTAAAACTATAAGAAAGGGACACCGCACAACTCCCAATAGTAGTGCTAACTGAATACCCCCTTGGCGTATGGTCACTGTTCACGACGGTCTGATCACAGATTCTCTGTCTAAATCTGTGTACGATTATTGTCAGACAATCTCCTGGTATCAGGAGTGGCTTGGATTCAAGCAACTGCTCAATGATCCCAAAAAATCTTTACATGAGTATATTCCAGCAACAGATGGTAAGACATCTAGTCGTCATTTCTTAGATGAAGACTTAGGACCAATGGGACTCCTAAGTCTTATGGAGTTTTCAATGTATCGGTGTCCATTTGGAAGAAATGCCGAGGATTTGAAAAAGCATCCTGCTATTGAAGAACTCTGGAATACTATCAATCAAAAATTATTTGACGGCAAAGCATCTCCGGATGGTATCCGAGAGAATTGTGCTGGATTATCTGGTAATAAAAGTGGATACAAGGAGAAGGAAAATTTCTATGAGAAATATGGGTTTGAGAAGGAAAATGGGTTCACTATCATGCTCAATGCAAGGTGTGCTGATCCCATAGAGTCACGTGCAATTGGTCGTCGCAATGGGCAACTACATAAGGACTCAGATCCAAATATTGATCCCGACGATGACAGTTGGTTCACCGTATTATACATTGCTAATAGGGAATGGCGACCTGATTGGGGTGGCGATTTTTACTATTACAGTAATGAAAATACAGGTGCTAAACACTGGAAACATGGGTATGATATTGGGTGGGCAAGTGACATTGTGAGCAACAAACCAGGGAGGATAATTGTATATCCTCATACCCAGATACATAGGACATCAGCTCCAAATGTTAGTGCACCTGAGATGACTCAAAGGATTGCGTTTAGAGTCAGAATAAAATCGTAGATAAATAATATCAACACCTAACCTGCACAAATATTACCCATGTCAAGAGCCAGGGAACTAGCTAAGGTAGGTGGAAAGAATCAGCAAGTTATTGCTGGTCTTTCTTCCCACGTTGGCGTCTCCACTTTCGCAGCAGACGTGTTTATGTACAGTAACCTGGAGGTTACTGGCACAACCACTTTCAATGGAGGCACCCTGACCCTCGGGGATGCTGCGTCTGATAATGTTATTTTCGGGGCAGATGTAAACTCTAACATCATTCCTAACACGGATGATGCATATGATCTAGGTTCTGCGTCACAACAGTGGCGTCACCTGTATGTTGATGGCACAGCAAATATTGATACTCTGAGTGTTGAAGGTACTGCAACTTTTAGTACCCCACTTGCTAATAGTAACTTAGAGAACAGCACCGTATCTTACGGTGGAGTTTCACTGTCACTGGGTGGCACTGATGCTACTCCTGCATTCAATCTTTCTGATGCTACCAACTATCCCACTTCTAGTCTGAGTGGTACGATCACCAACGCTCAGTTGGCAGGATCTATTGAGAACGGCAAACTTTCAAACAACAGCGTATCATACGGTGGTGTTGAACTAGCACTGGGTGCATCTGACGGCACTCCTGCATTTGATCTCTCAGATGCAACCAGTCTACCTATTTCTAGTGGTGTTTCTGGTCTTGCTAGTAACGTCGCTACCTTCCTCGGCACTCCTTCCAGTAGCAACCTCGCTGCTGCCGTGACTGACGAGACTGGCAGTGGTGCCTTGGTCTTCCAGACATCACCAACAATCAACACTCCTGACATCGTTGGTGCTTGCACCATGGATAGTGTCACACTGAGTGGTTCTCTTATTGTGGGTGCCGGTCTTACTGTAACAGGTAGTCTGGATGTTCAGGGTACGATTACTACAATCAACTCAACTACTGTACAAGTAGATGATAAGAACCTTGAACTAGGTACTGTTGATTCTCCTAGCGATACTACAGCCGATGGTGGTGGTATTGTATTGAAAGGTGCATCAGACCACAGTCTTTTGTGGTATAATGATAATGATCACTGGGAATCCACCGAGCACTTCAATCTTGTGTCCGGCAAAGCATTCCAAATCGCTGATACTAGCGTTCTGAATGCTACCACACTGGGTTCAGGTGTTATCAACTCTTCCTTGAGAAATGTTGGTACATTGAGTTCACTTACTGTTGCTGGTAATATCTTACCTGACGCAGATGGCACACATGATATTGGTGCAAGCGGCACACGTTTCGCTAATGTCTACTCCAGTGACCTTGACCTCAGCAATGAGACTAAAGGTGGCAATACAGTTGATGGAAGTTGGGGTTCCTATCTGATTGAAGAGGGTGAAGAGAACCTCTACATCACCAACCGTAGAAGTGGTAAGAAATTCCGCTTCATGTTGGAAGAAGTCTAATCAATCCATCATAAATAAACTACGAAGGAGACGGAAAGTCAATGGCCCTATACGGTACTGGTTCAAACGTAAACCAAACCACAGACGTTAGTGCCGGTAATTATGGTTCGGCTGCTGCCATTCCCATTATTACTGTCGATTCAGACAAGCGTATCAGTGCAATCAACACTGCTTCGATTACTCTGGATGCATCTGTAAACGCTAACGCTTCGGTAGGTGATATCGGAACATATGCGTTCCTGCAACAGTCAGGAACAGAAAACTCAGCAACAAACCCTGGCGCTACAGTAGCGGGTTCAACTCTCCGCTACTCTGATGCTACAGGTAGAACAAGTAACTCTGCTCCGTCAGGTAGCTGGCGCTGTATGGGTTATGACTCAGGTGCAGCACTAGTCAACTCTGGTTCTGGTACTGGTTCAGGTTCTGGATCGGGTAACGTCTCCGCTAACCCTGACGGTAACCTGGCACTGTCTGGTGGTAACATTCAAGGTAATACTTCACTCTCTGGTGGTAACATCAGTGGTAACTTGAGTGGTAACTTGAGTGGTGGTAACATTCAGGGAGACACGAACGTCAACGTCTCTGGTAACATCCAGGGCGGTAAGGGCGGATCCTTCAACGTGAACTCCGGTGTTCCTACCGATAACCTTTCAGTTGGTGGTTCTGTTGATGTGGGTGGTGAAAACACCACTATTTCTGGTAACGTTCCAACAGACAACCTTTCAGTTGCTGGTAACATTCCAACCGACAACCTGACAATCAATGGTACTGCCTCAGTCAACGTGACTGTCAACTCTGTGACCGTGAACACCACGGTTGCATACTCAGCAACCCTCTGGTTGCGTTATTCCTGATATAGCAAACCGAGGAATCCAAAAGAACAATGTCATTTACAGTCAACGCAGTAAAGAACCCCAAGTGGGTAAACGAAGAACACAATATGATCGACATGGAAGTCGATTTTGTTGAGGTTGATGAAGCGTGGTTGCCATACACTGCATCACCTACCGATGTTGTAGAGCACTCACGCTCTCTTTATACTCGGGCACTTGCTGGTGAGTTTGGTACTATTGCTGATGCAGATAGTGCCACTAAGTGGACACCATACTATGAAGACTCTATTGAAGTGTCAACTGAAGGTCTTGTCCAACTGTTGTTGGAAAAAGGTCTGCTGAGTGATGATGAAGTAGACAGCATTCTCTTAGAGAAGACTGAGCATGTCGGCTATTATCGCCGCACTAATGATGGGGTCAACCGCCAGTGGGGCGGTGGCATGGCTTGAGGACTGTATCATCGCACAGCAGTCTGATAAATGGCATCATAGCATGATGAGGTATCTTGGGGGGACCCGAGATACCTTTTTCATGTTTGGGATCGCTCCTGGTGTCTGTAGAGAGGCAGTGGGTCGTCCTGATCTACTGTACACCAAACCTGATGTATTTGATAGTAAGCAATTATATTCCTGGTCTAGATTCCATCACGAGAAGATCTCAAAGTATAGATTTAGTGAGATCAAAAGTTATTATGGAACATGTCCATTTGTATGGGAACTTGGAAGAGTATATACTCAGCGATATGTAGAACCTAAAGGATCGTTATTCTTCCTACCACGTGATGATCAGGTAACTATCCGTGATGATGAGTATAGCACTGTGCAAGATGCTATTGACTCAGCACCCACACCTATCACATTTCTAGTGCCATTTCGTGACTGTGACAAGTGGAAGCATTGGTCAAAACTAAGACTACCTGAAGACCATGAGATTGTGTCACTGACTGATCGTGAGTCACGTCAAATCAAGTTGTCAACATTATTTCAAAGACACGAGACAGTTTATATTCCTTGGCCTGGCACTGATTTATACTATGCTGCATATCTTGGTAAGCGTATTTGTCTCTACGACGACATAAGAAAGTATAGAACAAAGACAAGAGAGGAGATGGATAGACAACCTGAACGTGTGTTGTCACATCTCAAGTGGGGATATGATTATCTAACAGAGAAGCAGAAGACATTCTTCCACTGGACTGAGAAGTGGAATGATATAGATTTCCATGACCGTGTGTGGTTAGTCAATAATATGCTGGGTCTTGATGCACTCAAGAGTCCACGTGAATTATATGATGACATGAAAGAAAATGGTATGATACATGAACTACAACAGTTCAGAGCGAGTGTATCATACCAACGAGGTTATGAGTGGATAGAGCATCAACAACTAGATGCTCAGTTGACTACACAGGGTGCCAAAATGGCGGAGTTGCTTTAGTCTCTGGTTTTGTGATTGGATCCATCAGTGCAAAGAACTCGGAGTCATGTGATGCACGGTCGTCAACATATGTTGATGCACGTGGTTTACCAAAGTATAGTGAGTGATACTTGACACCCCATTCTTTTAGTTGTTGTTCCGTCTTACCACGGTACATATAATCTGCATTACGTTGTTGTGCTTGTGGATCATTAGGATGCCTCTTCACACTTGAGATATATCCACGTGCTGTCTGTAGATATATTGTCGCACCGTTATCATATAACTGATTGATCTGTTTGATACGATCAATTCGTGGCACAGCATTCCATGGATCACCATCGTGTGGTTCAGTCAGTGTGCCATCAATGTCAATACAATATACATCACACCTACTACTTACATCTTTAGTTGGTGCACTCTTAGGTAAGAGTGGTAATTGTGCACCACACTCCTCAATCATGTGATAGACAGACATCAATGCAAATGTCTCAAACTCATGGTAATAATCAACATCAATCACCAATGTATCGATGGTTGGATGTTGTTCAGGTGCAATGAGTAGTGTTGCTACGTCTGGGTCCTGATCTATATCTTCTAGTGCAAATACTGCAGGTGATTCAATCCTACATGTGATAAGAATAATAAGATCTGCACCCTTAGCAGCATATCTTATCCATGGTTGTTGCCAACCCCCATCACCACCCAATGCAGTTGAGTTGACACTATCAGGTGCAAAGCAATACTTATCAAGGTGACGATAAATGTCACTTGCCATATGTTGAGCAATGGCAAGATTGCCACCAGTGCCCATCAATGCCACTCTATCAGCACTAGCAAGATGACCTGCTGCTACTTTGAGTTGTTTAGGGTTAGTAACCATTCTACTTCCTGAATGTGCCATGTACGGTCAACTGCTCTAATCTTACCACATTTTAGATCATATGGTATGACATCATATTTACCAATGAAACCAATCGTGTCTAATCCACGCCAGTATTTGACAAATGTCATATCACAGTTGGGGAAGTCAACGATAACATTTCGTCTATAGAAGTATAACCCTAGTTGTACTGTGATATTATCACACACCACATCTGGTGAGCGTTGCATATGAATAACCTTACCGTTATTCTCAATCATCTTGACAACATCTTCGTCTTCTAACTCACCATCCTCAAGACTTCGTGAACTCTGTACCATATCACAGTCATTATCAATACCATATACAATCATTTCATCTAACCATTCAGGTTTAGTGAGTGGTTCGTCTCCCTGTAAATTGAAGACATATTTGTGTGGTTGAGTCGCTGCTACTTCAGCAACACGATGTGTGCATGTGTAGTGAGTTCGTGTAAGCATTGCATTGTATCCATGCTCATGCGCTAGATCAACGATTACTTCGTCCTCAGTGGCGATAACAACGTCGTCAATATACTTTGACCTAGATGCTATTTCCGCCACTCTCAGGACCATCTGAGTGCCGTTGATGAGTGCTAACGGTTTGCCTGGGAATCTGCCTGATGACATTCGTGCTGGAATGACACATAAAACAGTCTTGCCTTTATACATGAGACCTGATATACTAAGTACATAATAGCATCTATTCGTTATCTATGTCTATCCTTGGTGATAGTCACACCAAAACAATTTGGCACATGGCATTCACCATTCCTGATATTGAGGAGGGAATCAGATGGTATTGTGATGTGCTTGGTTGTAAGTTCTGTCAAAGATTTGCTATCAATGTAGAGGATGGATCGCATAATCCTGGGTTCATCTTTTCGTTTGCAGGACATCATGTTAGTGTACTTCAAGGACCAACATCTGTTGACCAACCTGATAGTAGACTACCAAGACATAATGGACCTGTATTCTTGGATCGTGATGAATACTTTGAGGTTGTTGATCATTGCATCAAACACCCTGAAATCAACGTAATAGATAGTAAATACAACTTCCTTATTCCTAAGAGAATTGATCCTGCTGTAGCACATTTGCATGGGCAGAATGTACGTTGTCATCGTACTACTATCAAAGATCCATGGAACAATTGGATTGAGTTCAAATACTATTCTTATCAAGATGAGATCCACGCTCAGAATTTAGAGTGGAGTAATAAACCCAAACATCCTGCAGTGTGGAGATCAAAAGATAGAAAACATAGGTGGTCAAAATGAAGATCTTGTTCAGTGGTGATAGTTTTACATATGGAGATGAATTAGAGAACAGAGATGAGGAGAGATACAGCAGATTAGTATGCGAACACTTCAACGCTGAGGAACTGAATACTGCTGCATGTGGTAACTGTAATGATGCAATCCTTAGTGAGATATTCTTGCCAGGAAGACCTGCTGATGTTGTTGTAACACAGTGGTCAATTCCTAGCAGGTTTCAGACAACATTTGATGATGGTAAAACTTATAGATCAATCCTCCCAGAGAATGCGACGCCGAACAAATACAATCATAATGATGACTTCAAGGTGCAACATAGAGCAAGATCACACTATCGAGATGTTCAAAGTGATTGTATGGATAGTGTGAGAATGTGGCGAAACATAATGATGACACAGATATTCTGTGAGGCAAAGAATATGACTCACATCAATATTGGTCTAAACAAACATTATGAGTATCCTGAGACAAATGTGTTTCAGGATATGGCACAAGTATCGCTAAAATACATAGTACCTGATATAATTGGTGAGATGAGAAACAAAGACAATTTTTGTCCTGATCTCACTCACATCGACCCATACAAGCATGGGAATCATCCTAATGCTAACGGTCATCGATTGATTGCCAACTATGTCATCGAACAAATCAATGCCACAATGGAATAATCAGGATGTAATCCGTTTTGAAGAGAATGAATGGTCTGTTGGTGATGTTGTGCAGTTTGGCGAACACTTTGGGATCGTATCCTTTTTTCATCCAACGAGCATGACAGTGTGTATAGCTCGTGGCACTGGCACAAGGTGTGTACCGCAACGTGATGTGAATATGGTAGTGCTTCCTGGCACTGAGGTTGTACCTCACGATGGTAGCAAATTGTCAGAGTGCTTGACAAGTCATGATACAATCGCCAAATGGTGTCCTCGAACCGATATAAGCAAACAGATCGCCAAGCGTGTGCCAATCGCTGAAGTGGTGCAAGATGGCAAGACTTGAGGATCATTGAGACTACACTGACTTCAGTTCAAACCAACCAGCGATGGCAACCACAGAGATTCAGGGAATGCTCGCCAGACTACTGGCAACTGAGAACCTTATCGTTGAGCACCGCCAGGTAGCAACAGCATCGTTTGACATTGATCGTCGGTTGCTTACTCTCCCTATCTGGGACAATGTACAACAATATGTCTATGACATGTTAGTTGCTCATGAAGTAGGACATGCATTGTTTACAGAAACTCGTGAGTGGAGTAAGGAAGAAGAGTATAAAGATGTGCCATTCTCTTATGTCAACATCGTAGAAGATGCTCGTATTGAGAAACTAATGAAGAAACGTTATCCCGGTCTCACAAAAGACTTTCACAAGGGATATCGTGACATGAATGAGAGAGATTTCTTTGAACTGAAGGATAAAAATGTAAACAAACTGTCTTATATTGACCGTGTGAATCTATACTTCAAGGTTGGTTCATTCTATGACATTGAGTTCAATGATGCAGAGAATGAGATTGTCACTCGTATCAGTAATGCTGAGACATTTGAGGATGTTCTAGTGCTTGCCAAGGCAGCATATGCACTCCATAAAGAACAATGTGAGAAAGCAACTCAAAGTGTCAGTGAGAATGTTGAGGGTAATACTGATGGTCAGAGTGATACTCACCAACAACCTCAACAGAATGAGCAACAATCAGGTGGTGAAGATGAGGGTGAGACTGATGAACCTGAAGCACAAGATGAGGAGTTTGGTGATGATGATATGGGTGGAGATCATCATGATAGTAAGATCGATGAACCACAGACTCAGCGTTCTTTCGATAGAAACCTAGAAGATCTACGTAATGAGCATGCATCAAGTCCTACCTATATCACACTGCCTGATGTAGATCTTGACAAGGTTATTGTTCCTGTTGATGTTATCTCTAAGCATATGTCATCACTGTATGATGAAGTACGTGCTGATGATGGTAGCAATCAAGGTTATTGGGTAAGAGGATTCGATGAAGAATACAGAGAATACAAGAAAACATCATCTAAGGAAGTAAATACTCTTGTAAAAGAGTTTGAGATGCGTAAGAGTGCTGATGCATATGCTCGCACTACAGTGTCACGAACTGGTGTGCTTGATACTACCAAACTCCACACATACAAGTACAACGAAGATGTGTTCCGTAAAGTATCAACCACAACCAACGGTAAGAATCACTCATTGGTGTTTGTGCTGGACTGGAGTGGTTCAATGGCACACGAGATGTTGAATACAGTCAAGCAACTATTTCAGTTGGTTTGGTTCTGCCGTAAGGTAAACATTCCCTTTGAAGTGTATGCCTTCACCAATGAAGCATGGGTATTCAGTGATGACCCTGAGTCACACCGTAATACGAAATGGAGGAAGAATGACATAACAATTGATAAGAAGTTCAGGATGGTGAACATCATCAGCAGTAGTATGAAGTCAATTGACTTTGATACTCAACTGAAGAACTTGTATCTGACTGCTGCATCATTCACATACAACATTCCAACTCCTTGTGGTATGGGATTGTCTGGCACACCTATCAATGAAGCAATCATTTGTGCTGGTCAGATTGCTAAACAGTTCCAGAAGAAAACTAACACTCAGAAATGCAACATTGTGTTCTTGACTGATGGTGAGGGTAATTATTCTGGAATGAATGTTATCCGTACAGGATATGATGACATTGAGAGAGAATGTGCTGTGATGGTTAGGTATAACAGCATCATCAGGCATAAATCCCATACTTTTGATTGCAATTGTGGTGGACCATCCCTGACTGACGCCTTGGTTAGAGCAATCAAGGTTGATAACAGGAACTCCAACGTAATGTCATTCCGTTTGTGTCAATCAAGTGATATGATCTCACTCTACAGATGGTACGGAACTGATGCCTATGAAGGATACGATGAGATGAAGAATGAATTGAAAAAGTATGGTAGTGTATCATTCAAAGGCAACGGATTTGATCGTTGGTTTGGTATTCCAATCAAGAATCTCTCAGTTGATACTGAATTTGAGGTTGAATCTGACAAGAAGAGTGATGTGAGCAAGGCATTCCGTAAAATGCACAAAAACAAGAAAGCAAACAAGTACATCACAAAATCATTCATGGAACAAGTTGCATGACACTTGGAGGGGTGGCACACTGCCACCCTGATTCCCACTTTCCCTGTTCTACACTAACTTCAGTTCAAACAAACCGATGCCCCGCACCATCAACGCACAACAACACATCGACGCCTTGGTTGAAACTTTCGGCACTGAGATCGATGCTGATATGGTGAAGGCATACTGCAACAATGCAGATGTTGGATACCAAACTCTCACTAAGTATCTCAATCAGTACAAAGTGAGACGTGGTAACTGGAACATCAGTGATACCATTCAACCCACACAATCTGCTGAACCAGTTGCACAGAACCCCAAAGTAATTGAGTCGCTGGTTCCTGCTAAGGATGAGACATTTGTTCCTTTCGGTGGATTCAAGGATCTCAAGAAAGTAATTCAATCACATCAATTCTATCCTGTATTCATTACAGGTATGTCTGGCAATGGTAAGACATTTGGTGTTGAGCAAGCATGTGCTCAACTGGGCAGAGATGTGATCAGGGTCAACATCACAATCGAGACTGATGAAGATGACTTGATTGGTGGTTTCCGTCTGGTTGATGGTAACACTGTCTGGCACAATGGTCCTGTGATTGAGGCAATGGAACGTGGTGCTGTGTTACTGTTGGATGAGATTGACCTGGCATCAAATAAGATTTTGTGCCTGCAATCTATTCTGGAGGGTAATGGTGTCTTCCTGAAGAAGATTGGTGTTCACATTCAACCAGCGAAAGGATTCACAGTCATTGCTACTGCCAACACAAAAGGTAAGGGTTCTGATGATGGTAGATTCATTGGCACAAATGTTCTCAATGAGGCATTCCTTGAGCGATTCCCTATCACCTTTGAACAGAACTATCCAACACCAGCAGTAGAGAAGAAGATTCTTGAAAATGTTGGTGAAGGTCTCAACATTCCTGCTACTGGTGATCACATCGACTTCTACAAGCATCTTGTAGATTGGGCAGACATTGTACGCAAAACATTCAATGATGGTGGCATCGATGAAATTATTTCAACTCGTCGTCTGGTGCATATTGTGCGAGCGTATAGTATCTTTGGTGATAAAGTAAAAGCGATTGAGATGTGCTTGAATCGCTTCGATGATGACACCAAACTATCATTCACGCAATTATACACAAAACTGGATGCAGACATTGAGACTGAGGAGGACAACGACTAAATAAACGCGCAGAGAGAGGTTATGTGTTATAATCTCTCTACCTACTCCTTTCCTCCCATGAACCTCAACGATTGGATGGATTTAGTTCACGAGTTCTCTGACCACACTGATTATGAGAGCATGGCGAAGCACCTAGGAGTAGACTATGAGACCTACTACGAATCGATGCTAGGACTCAATGGTGATGTGACAGATGATGAACTGACCTTCACCAACAAGCAATCTGGTTGACACTCCCACCAGAACTGCTACAATTCAGGAGTACAGAGGAGTGACGCCGCCTCTTCAAAAGATCGTCAATTTCAACTTACATTTTCATTATGAACATCACTGGTTCTTCCGCAATCGCTGCTATCGACTTCGGTACCGAC
>CESM01113741.1_pt1 | contig 27528 bp, 22 predicted proteins | sample 361421 | NCBI WGS metagenome assembly CESM01 (sample SAMEA2622219, study PRJEB7988) | marine metagenome | isolation source: saline water (ENVO:00002010), including | reverse complement strand
GTTAATGCACCTGCAAGTAAACAAACTCATCTTAGATTTCAAAACAATGGTACTTTAAAATGGCAAATGAGGTCACCGTTCCATGATGGTACAAATCCTGACTCTTTAAGATTCTATAGTTTTACACTCGGTACAGATGTCATGACCTTTAAAAACGATGGCACTGTCGGCATCGGAACCGCAAATCCCATAAGAGCATTGGATGTGGTAGTTTCCTCTGGTGATAATACTATAAGAATGGCGACTGCAGATCAAGCTGTAGATGTTATAAATTTACGAAACGCTGATGGAAGAGTTGGTCTTGGTGGTGATGTTATAACAGTAAAAAATAGCGATGTCGGCATCGGAACAAATAATCCTTTATATAAATTACATATTGAAGGTACTGATGCAGATATGTTGTTATACGATACAAACACCGCTGGTCTATTGATAATAAAGGGTGCTGGTAACGGATTTATAAATGCAGGAATATCTCTACAGACAACTAATGGTAGTCATGATAGGGGTATGGGAATATTCATGCATGATGCTGGGGTTGATTCGGAATGGTTTGCAGGAATACCTTATGCTACAGGTGGTTCTTATATGATAGGTTATAGAAGTAGTATTGCATCACATTCAAACGATACTGCTCAAACAACTTATGCATTAATGACTATTAAAAACGACGGCAATGTCGGCATCGGACTAACAGATCCAAGTAGAAAAATACATATAAATCAAACCGTAACTACACAAGGTGGAATTTATGTGTATTCTAACGCTGTTCATACAGGAGCTGGTACGAATGCCTTAATAAGTGTCTATTCAGATAATGCAAGTGCCAATGGTGATACTTTGTATGTAAGAAACGATGGTACTGGTAATCTACTTACATTAAATAACGATGGAACAGATAGACTGGTTGTTAAAGATGGTGGCAATGTCGGCATCGGTATCACAAACCCAACAGGAAGTTTGCATGTAATGGCAGCTCAACCAGAAGTTATAATACAGAATTCTACACAAGACGGTTCAAGCACAATTTTAAGATTGACTGAAGCTCCTATAGATGGTAAAGCTGGTGGGTTCATGCAATATGATGGAAGTGCAAATAAATTTCATATCGGTACACACATGAGTGGAACAGATACTAAAAAGATAACAGTATTAAGAGATAGTACTAAAATTGGCATTGGAACAGAAACTCCAGACGCGACATTAGATGTAGAGGGAAGCACTATACTTAATTCAGCACAAACGGATAGTGATTTTATACTATATAACGATGCAATTACAGCCATTGATCTTGATGGTACTGCTCAAGGTGCTTCAAGTAACCAACATTCTGGTAGAATAGGGATAATGACTGCAAGAAATACTAATAATGCGGTTGTTAATATCGGTGGAAGTGCAAACTCTTATTTTGGAGGTGGGGTAGTATGGGGAACAGCTATTACCCATAACGTTACAGCACATAGTAATAATTCTGCTGGACTTTATGTACAAACTACTATGACTGGCGGTAATTCTCAAACTAATCCTGTACTTGCAAATGCATTATTTGATGCAACAACTTGGACAGAGGGTGTTAGTAATACAATAAATTTAGCTGCAAATGTATACATATCAGCTGCTCCAACTGTAACCAATCATAGTGGCGAAAGTCATGCACTTCATGTAGCTTCAGGAACTAGTTTTTTTGGTGGTAACATAAGTGGTTCACAACACACAACTGCTTCATTCGGAATGTTGAGAGTGATGGATATTAAAAATCAAACTTATGGTAACACATCACCATCAGAAATGATTTCCACACTAAATGTTTATGCAGATAAAAATGCAGGGCCTGACCAGGTAGTAGGACATTTTTTAAACGATGAGGCTAATGTAAATGATGGTGATTCTATTTTAAGATTAGAATATTCTGATGACCAAACTATTGATGGAAATCAAGACTTTATTACTTTCTACAACCAAACACAAGAGGTAGGTAGTATTAATTCACAAGTTGCTTATTCAACTTTCACCGGTATGCACGTATCACAAAGACCATCCGGATCTGATTTTTCCAATTGGAAGCCTGGTATGGTTGTGAAATCAACCGGTAAAATAATTCACACAAGTTCGATATCAAATGCGTGGCCAGAAGTCGAACTTACATCCACACAGAAAGATAAAGCTTGTGTTGGTGTATTCTCATATACAAGTTCTATCAAAACAGTCAAAGGTCTTGATTCTACCTTACCACGTATTTACTATAATGCAATAGGAGAAGGTTTAGTAAGAGTAACTGATACAGGTGGAAATATTGAGGTGGGTGATTACATATGTTCGTCTACGAGATCTGGACACGGTGAAAAACAAGATGATGATTTACTACACAACTATACAGTTGCAAAAGCAACCCAACCTTACAATTTTGCATCTGCTAGTAATGATAGTGAATTGGGATATAAATCTGTGCTGATTGGATGTACATATCATTGCGGTTAGGTTGAAGTTATGGCTTTACAATACAATCCAAAAATAGTAACAAAAGGTTTAGTTATGAACTTAGATACTGCTGATAAAAACAGCTATCCTGGTTCGGGTACGACTTGGACAGATTTATGTGGAAATGGTTTTAATGCTACGTTAGGTGGCAATGTAAGTTTTCTAACAGTTCATGGTGGAGTTCTTAGAACATTAAATTCACAAAGTAATGCCAATCAGACAATAGATTCTGTTGGCTCTATAAGTGTTGCAACATGGAATAAGTTTACTTACGAAGTATGGTTTAAGAATAACGGTTCACAAGGAAGTGATTGTAGTGCATTTGGTTTTGATAATGGAAGTCAAACCGGCTATGGTGCACGATATCAAGGTTCTGGAGTACAGACTTGGATAAATGGAACTTTAGATTTTACATTATCTTTTACTGCAGATACAGCGATTCAACAGATAGTAATAACGGGGGATGGGCAAACATTTAAGTTGTATAAAAATTCTCTTTTAGCAACAACTCAAACTGCAGATGTAACAAATGCAGGACCAAATATAACAAGATTTCATATGAATTCTCACAGTAGAACTGCTTCCAACAATGGATACAATGGTGATTATGCAATATGTAGAATGTATAATGAAGTCTTAACACCAACTGAAATAAAACAAAATTACGATGTAAATCGTCCAAGATTCGGAGATTAATTATGGGAATAGCAAGTAATCCATCAATAGTAACATCGGGCCTTATAGGATTTTATGATGCAGCCGCAACAGGTTCTTCCGCAAGTACCTGGCAGGATTTATCAGGTAATAGTAATAATATCACGTTATCAGGTACTCCAACAATGGCTTCTTATAATCAACAATCCATTATGCATTTGGAAAAGGATAGCAGTCAATACGGTACATTTAGTGGTAATTTATTTTCCGGTTTAACCGCGATGACAGCTAATTTTTGGGTTAGATTCGAAAATGTTCAAGCAAGTGCTGCCACACCGTACTATCAATTATTAATTTTTGAAACAAGTTGTTGGATAGCTCAGTATGCGGGTAAGATAGGAATAGATTTATCAGATGGTAGCTGGTTCGATGGTAATGGTGGTTCTACTACAGGCGCACAAATAGACGATGGTGGAGGTAATATTACAACCGGTAAGTGGTATAATCCATGTTTTACTTGGGGTGGTTCTACCGTTAATTGTTATATGAATGGTGAACGCCAAAGAGCTCGAACCACAACTGGTGTTAGTACTTTAGCTTCAGGAACTACTCCACGAGAATTGGGAAGAAGAGGTGGTAGTACAACTAATTTTGATGGTGACCACACCATAACACAATTATATAATAGAACTTTAACTGCAAAAGAAGTTAGACAAAACTTTAATGCATTTAAGGGTAGATTTGGATTATAAAAAAACATTTTTTTTTGTATTTGAGATATTTATTTAATAGTTATTAATAACCAAATTAAGGAGTTACAAAATGTCTGAAGTAAAATTCTCAGAAGAAGAACTTAAATCATTAGGAGATTTAAGCAAAACGTACCAATCTATTCAAGCTGGTTTTGGACAAGCTAAGGTTCAGAAGATGGTTTTAGAACAGCAGATGGATGCATTAGAAGAAGCAGAATCTAAGTTAGAATCTGATTGGGTTGAAAATCAAGAAACTGAAAGAACTTTAGTTGCAGAACTTACTGAAAAGTATGGTCCTGGTACATTAAATCCTGAAACAGGAGTTTTCGTACCTACACCGCAACCTGAAGCAGAACCAGAAGTTGTAGAAGAATCCTAAAAAAAATACCTAACAAATTGTATTTGGGTAATTTAGATTATATTTATATATAATCAATTTAAACTTAAAGGAGAGAACACATGGCCGAGAGAATAGTCAGTCCAGGTGTATTTACTCGTGAAAGGGATTTATCTTTCTTACCAACAGGTGTAGCTAATATAGATGCAGCAATAGTTGGTCCTACATTAAAAGGACCATCTTTTGTGCCAACACAAGTCACATCATTGTCAGAGTTTGAAAGTATATTCGGGGGATTTTCGAGTGATATCTATACACCATATACCGTCAATGAATACCTACGTTCAGCCGGTTCAGTTAAAGTAGTTAGAGTAGGATATTTAGGTGGTTACAAAGTTTCAGGTTTTAATTTAGTTATATCAGCATCAAAAGTTCCTGCAACAGCAGGCTTTCATGGAGTGGTCGCAACATTTTTACCAGCGATAAATAATGTCGGTGGTTCAATAAGTGGTTCGTTAGGTAGTCCAACAGGTATGGCAGCCGCTCAAGCCGGACAGGCATCTGCTAGTAATTTTAATCTTACTATAAATGGTGCAAATGCTACCGCTAGTTTGAGTAATCTAACTATAATGGAGTCGGGTACAGGAGTTTCCGGAAACTTTTTTGCAGAAAAGATTCCTAATCTACCTACCGCTAAAAAGATAGGTACAACTGATGCACCAGCTTACATTTACAAACACTTTAGAAGTAATATAAGTTCATCGCAAGGTCGTATTACTAATTCAGGTAGCTTAAAAATAGAGAATTTCACATTAGCTGCGGGATATGATTTTAAATCTGGTGCAGAGACAATTACTGAAAATAATAATAGCATTGATATTACTATTACTGGTAATAGTGATGCATCAGCTGCAAGAACACCACATATTCAAGATCAAAACGGTACTAATCTTTTCAAAATTTATACTAGAGCCGATGGTACTGCAACAAATAATCATTATGTTATGATTCGTGATGTTAAGAAACCTTCTAATTCTAATTCAAGTCCTGAATTTTCGGAATTTGGATTACAACTGTATGATTTAAGCGGAAATCTGATGGAATCATTCAACAAATTAAACTTAGATCCTGACTCACCTAATTTTATTGCAAAAGTGATTGGAGATCAATTTCAAGATGTTGATAATGAGGGTAATGTGACGATGTATGGAAATTATCCGAACCTCGCGAGACACATAAGAGTAGGTGACTATGATGAAGAGGCTTTTAAATCTTCAAAATCTTCACAGCCTATGGGTTTTGCAGCAGTATTAGATGTTGTTAAATCTACTGCACCTGTTCCTTCTGCTTCGTTTTCACTAAAACAGGTGGATGGTAAGGTTGATGTAAATACATATGTTGAGGAATGTGCATATGGGTTTAAGATAGATGAGAGATTTCATCTACTATCTTCACTTGATACTAATAAAGCTTTTCTTGCACCGATTCCTAAATCAGAAACATCTGGAAACAATACTGCTTTTAGTCTTTTGAATATGAAAGGATTTGGAACTGATACCACATCCCCGTCTTTAACAACACTACAATCTGAAAACACTAATTTTGCTGGTGCTACTATAAATCTTAGTATATCATCATCAGTTAAACAGATGAAGTTTGCAGTTCCATTTCAGCATGGATTTGATGGTATAGATCCTGCTAGGTCTTTGAATAGTGGTAATGCAATTAATTCTACCAATTCAATGGGATTTGATTGTTCAACAACAACCGCGAGTGGTTCAGTTGCATATAAGAGAGCGATAAATGCTGTATCCAATCCTGATGAGATTGATATCAATATGTTGGTAACACCAGGTATGGTACATAGTTTACACTCACCTGTAACCAATCACGCTATCAATAAAGTTGAAAATCGTGGTGATGCATTCTATGTAATGGATGGTTCGGGATACAGTGCAAATGTAAATACTGCGGTAAACGATATTGCTACATTAGATACTAACTTTGTTGCAACTTATTTTCCTTGGGTTAAGATAGATGATCCAGGTAGAGCAGGAAATATGGTTTGGGTTCCACCTTCAGTTGTAATACCAGGTGTGATTGCTTTTACAGACAGAGTAGCTCATGAATGGTTCGCACCAGCTGGATTGAACAGAGGTGGTTTATCATCTGTAAGGATGGCAAAAAAGAAGTTAACTCATACCGATAGAGATACACTTTATGAAGGAAGAGTTAATCCAATTGCAACCTTTCCTGGTCAGGGAGTGGTTGTTTTCGGACAAAAAACACTACAAGCTAAACCATCAGCATTGGATAGAATCAATGTTCGTAGACTATTAATCAGATTGAAGAAGTTTATCGCTTCCTCAAGTAGATTCTTAGTATTTGAACAGAATGATTCATCCACAAGAAGTAGATTCCTAAACATTGTGAATCCATTCTTAGAATCAGTTCAGGCTAATAGTGGTTTGTCAGCATTCAAAGTTGTGATGGATGATTCGAATAATACTCCAGATGTGATTGATAGAAATCAATTAGTCGGACAGATATTTATTCAACCAACCAGAACAGCTGAGTTTATAGTACTGGACTTCACAGTATTACCTACAGGTGCTGCATTTCCTGAATAATAAGGGAGTACAATAATAAAGGGGAGTTTAATTACTCCCCTTTTTTTATTTAAAAAAACTATGAAAAAACTAAGAATGAAAACCATATTGATTTGAATGATTTTTCAATTTCTTTATATTTATATATGAGAATTAAAATACTAATAGGAGAACTGTAATGCCAGATTTAATCGATCCTTCAGAAATTATGTTTACTCCATTTGAGCCTAAACTAAAGAATAGGTTCATTATGTACATAGAAGGAATACCTGCATATATAATAAAAAGTGGAAACAGACCTAATATTCAATTTGAAGAAATTGTCTTAGACCATATAAATGTTCAGAGGTATGTAAAGGGTAAGGGTGTTTGGCAACCATTAGACATAATGTTATACGACCCAATCGTACCAAGTGGTGCTCAATCCGTAATGGAATGGGTGAGATTATCACATGAGTCTGTAACAGGTAGAGATGGTTATTCAGACTTTTATAAGAAAGATATTACTTTCAATATGTTAGGTCCTGTCGGAGATAAGGTTGAAGAGTGGACATTAAAAGGTGCTTATATCGCAAATGCAAATTTCGGAACAATTGATTGGTCTGTAAATGAATCAGCTGATATAACACTAACACTCAGATACGATTACGCTATCCTACAATTCTAAGGAGTTTATATGAGTTTTTTAAGGGAAATGCTTTCAAGTGACGCAAAGATTTCAAGTAAAAGATTTGTCGGTTTTATGGCATTCTTTATGTTAATATGTAGTTGGGGTGCTGATACCTTTTCTGCATTTGAGGTAAAAGATAAGATATTAGAATGTTTTATGTACATTTCAGTTGTTGGACTGGGTGTTACAGCTGCCGAAAAATTTGGTAAAAAATAGTTATAGTTCTTAATTCAATATAGGAGTCAGTTATGGCTGAGAATAAGTTTCCTACAGAGGTGGTTGGTCTGCCTTCTAAGGGATTACTGTATCCAAAGGAAAGCCCCCTTTCCAGTGGTGAAATAGAAATAAAATATATGACAGCAAGAGAGGAAGATATTCTTACTTCTGCAAACCTTATTAAAAAAGGTATAGTTATAGATAAATTATTAGAATCTTTAATCGTTAATAAACAAATAAAAGTTGATGAATTATTAGTAGGAGATAAGAATGCTGTACTGATAGCATCACGTATCTTAGCATATGGGAAGGATTATACCGTAACATACATGGGTAAAGAAGTTAAGGTTGATTTAACAAAACTAAAAGATAAAAAGATGGATGAAAAATCTATCACTAATGGTAATTTCTTTGAAATGGAACTACCAGCAACAAAAAGAAAGATAGGATTTAAACTATTAACTGCTGGGGATGAAAAGGAAATAGATAAAGAGATTAAAGGTTTGGAAAAGATAGGTGGTGGTGTATCCTACACATTAACCACAAGATTTAAACATCAGATTACCTCTGTCGATGGAAATCCAGATGTTAAAAAAATCAGAGACTTTGTAGATAACGAATTCTTATCACGTGATTCAATCGCTTTCAGAGAGTATGTTGATAAGATAAATCCCGATGTTGATATGGGTTGGGAATACACAAATGATGAAGGCGAAAGGAGAAGATTTACGGTCCCAATGACCGTTTCGTTTCTTTGGCCTTCCGTTAGAGTATAAGAAAGAAATACACGAACAAATATTTCAGATAAGCTTTAATTCACAGGGTATGTTTTCCTTTACAGAGATGTATAACATGCCTATATATCTACGCACATTTTACTTCAAAAGATTGCAGAAACATTTTAAAGAACAGGCTGCTGAATATGAAAAAGCTCGTAGTGGAGCATCAAAGCCTTCATTTAAAAAGTAGATTAGTTAATATTTATTATTAACTCAAACCACAAATAATCACGGAGAATATAAATGGAAAAAAGAGACAGCCTGATTATGAGATTTTTCGATAAGTGGAAAAAAAAGCAAATAGGTAAGCTTGGAAAAAAACTTATGAAAGACAATCCTCAGTTAGAAAAAGATATGGAAAAAATAGCAAAGTCTTTAGATAACATAGGTGATACAATCAAAAAAGGTAAAAACCCATTTAAATAGTTATGGCAGATTTAAGAGATGATATAGAACTTCTGAAAGAACAGAAAGCTTTATTAGAAGCTTCTGCGGAACAGACTAGAAAATACGGATTAGAGGTAGATAAAAATTCTTCTAGAGCAGATGTCTACGCAAAGAAACTACAAGATATTAGAGATATAGAGTTAAAAATTGTTGATATTCAAGCTGGTAAGGTAGATTTAACAAAAAGTCTATCTAACCTAACCTCAGGTACAAACTCCATATTACTAAGACAACTAGGACTACAAGATTCTGTTAATAACCTGAAAGAAGTTGCAAAAACAAATGATGAAGATGTAATAGAAAATTCTAGACAACTTTCAAGTATTTTGGAAAGAGTTTTAAAAGGTGAAATGGATGCAAATGATGTAAGAAGGGCAGGAATCGATTTAGGTGGAGAAGCAAAAAAGACTGCCGAAGAGATAGCACAGAGTTTAGAAAATTCACCCGGCTTATCAGAATTCTTTAAAGTAAATTCAGGTGTGTTTGATGCAATAGATCGTGCTACTGGTGGTATATTATCTACTATTCAATCAATAATATTTGCGGCAGGACCCATTGCAGCATTAGCTGCAATCTTTACATTAATCGTTAAAAAAGTTATAGATGTAGCTAAACAAACGTTAGAAGTTAGAAGAAATTTAGGGGTATCCGCAACTGATGCATTACAGCTATCAGTTAGAATGGAAAAGGCTGCACTACAGACAAAATTACTAGGCGGAGATTCAGAAAAAGCAAAGGAACTTGTAACCGGATTAGTCACGGAGTTTGGAAATGTTGAGGAGGCATCCGCATTATCAACTAAAAACATTGCAGACTTAACAACTGAACTTGGTATAGGTGGTGGTGAGACAGCTAAACTTTTGAAAGTAATGTCTGATGTTTCTGGTGAATCATTAGATAGTCTTTCATCGACATTAGAATTTGAAGCAAGTCTCGCAAGAGCAGAAGGAATACCTGTTGCAAAGGTTATGTCAGATGTCGCACAAAATGCAGATGCTTTTGCAAGAGCAGGTGCTGATGGTGCGGATGAGGTATTTAGAGCTGCTAGAGCCGCTGCAGATTTAGGAACCAATTTACAAACAGTTGAAGGTATTATGGATAGTTTGGTTGATATCGAAGGTTCACTAACAAAAGAGATGGAAGCGGAAGCTTTAATAGGTAGACAATTAAATTTAGACAGAGCAAGACAACTTGCACAAGCAAACGATCAGCAGGGAGTTATAGATGAGATTATCGCACAGGTTGGGGGACCCGAAGCATTTGCAAGAATGGGTAGAATAGAACAAGGTGCATTAGCAGATGTATTCAATTTATCAGTTGGTCAGCTGTCACCATTCTTAGGAGCCAATGCTGGTGGTGGAGCTGTAGCCGCACCACAATCCGCAGCGGATTCACTAACTGCGGCAAACAATACGAACAATATATTAAGTAAGGAACATGGTAAGAATCAAGAAAGACATGATGAATTATTAGGTGCAATTAATAATTTAAACAGATCTACTAGAAATCTAAAGTTGGCGGGATAATATGGCACTAAAGGATATAAGAACAGACTTAGAAAATTATAAGTTCGGTATTTCCGATCCTGAAAGAATTGATGCCCAAATCGAAGGTGGAGTTGACTTCTTCGACAATGAAAAGGGTGGTGTAATTAAAGGATTCACAACTAAGGTTGTCGCAGGAGAACACCAAACAGAATACAGAAAATTTTACGAAGGAACACCTGTAGCTCCCCGTACTCATAATGGAACCTTTTACGCGGATTTAAATCCTATAACAAGCAGAGAGTCGATATATAGGGATGCGTCGGGTAATTATGTTCTACCGCAGGCTGGAGTTAATACAAACCCACCTGGTACGGAAAGTCAGATAATTACTTTCACGCCACCACAAACTACTTTGAGTTTAGAAGATGGATTTTCTAATGATTCTTTTTCAGTAAGTGCAAGACCAAGTGATAGTCCTAACTTATTGAATAGAATAACTGGACTCACTTCTACTACACAATACACGGATTTCACAGGAATACCATGGGATTTTAGAGCACCAAAATATATTATACAACCTAGTTTAGCAAGACCCAATTTCACACAACCTTCTATCAATTGGACTTTTCAAAACTCACCCAATCAACAGTTCACAGAAACTTTGGATGGGGAACAGCACAGTACATTAGTGGATACTTTAATTTCTTTCGGTCCGGATGATGATTTATTTGGACAATTTACAAAAGTACCTTCTGGCCTAAATGAACAAAATAACTTTGGTATAGATACGTTTAGAAATGTTGCAAATACAGGACCTGATGAGGGTAAGAATTTACACCCGGTAATACTCAGACCAATAACATCAACATTTAATGAAAACAACCAGTTTACTAATTTATTCGGTGTGCCGGAAATTAATAATACTTTCGTTACGATATCTCTTATAGACAAACAAAGACTACAAAAGGTATACGATGCGGATGTTGAACAAGGTGAGATAATTATAGGTAAGCAAAAACAGTTACAGCGATTTAATACGAATATAAATACTAGAGTTTTACAACCGTTCTCTATTATCGGAATGAAAAATAGTTTTGATAATGCGGAACCAGAAGAAAAAACACCTTTCTACAGTCCGTTAAGATATTCGGATACTGTTACCTTTACAGAAACATTTCAAGTTAGAGGTGCAAGAGATACATATCAAGATACCGGAAATGATGAATTCGGAATGTCGGAAGAGGAAGAAACCGAAACATATGAAGAATTAGTAACTAAAGAACTGAACTTTCCAGATGGTGCAGGACAGAACTCTTTAGGTAGATTATTTAAAAATAAAAAACTATCCACCGGTGCAATGATAGATGCATACCCAAACAGATATAACAACCCTGAGGGTGTAGGAGCATTAAAAAGTTCTGCTCCAATTACAATTGATAAAGGTATACCATCGTTTGTTGGTTCATCGGTAGAATTAGCACAGAGAGATATAAATAAAGTTACTAATAAGGTTGGTGGTAACTTTCACTCACAAACCAATATATCGAATATAGATAGATATGCCACATTATCATATGGTAGGTTAGATAAAAGTTTCAGTTATGAAAGAACATTATTCAGTCCATCCGAAAGATTAGAAAATCAAGAGATATATGAAAATACAGAAAAGGGTACAAGTCTAAAAGGTGATGGTAGAACTAATTTATTAGAAGTACAAAGATTCAAAGATAAGAGAGAAATAGCTGATAAGATTGGAAATCAAGGTAGTTTAAGAAAAGATATAACGCAAAAAGATTTGACATTAGGTTTTATCAAAGGACGTAATGATGGTGGTGGTGATTCATTGAGTGATAAAATAAATATGATATCACCACATAATACATTGCCAGCGGATGTTAACGGAGAAGAAGTTGATACTTTGGGTGGTGATGTTAAAGACTTTATCAAGTTTAGATTCTTCGATGTTATTGGACAAAAATATATCATACTTAGAGCAATACTTAGTGGTATCTCAGATTCCATAACTACGGAATATAGTGAAGAAAAGTATATGGGTAGACCAGACAAACTCTATGTTTACAAAGGTGCAGATAGAGATGTATCATTTACATTTAAACTATATCCAAAGACTAAACAGGAACTACCTGTTTTAATAGAAAAACTTGATTATGTCGTTGGTTTGTGTTATCCAACGTATACAAGTAATAATAGGATGAGAACTCCATTTATGGAGTTAACCATTGGAGATATGTTTGTGGATGCACCAGGTATATTAAGAAGTGTTAATGTTACCGTTGAGGATAATACAACTTGGGAAATAGATCCAGGATTACAGTTCCCAAAGCATATAAGCGTAGCATGTCAGTTTAGGTACATCGGCTCAGGTGATTTAATAACATCATTTGGAAATCCTGATGGAGCATTACCGGTTCACTATGGTGGTATCCGAAGAGTTACTAAGCTCTCTTCACCAAAATCCTATCAAGGAAAAGGTATAGAGGAGAGTAGTGCATTAGGTAGAGCAGTGGATGCGTACTTAGGAGACAACTCTTTTGTAAATACAATAACTGAGATTGCAGAAGATCCTGTAGACTTTGTTGAGGATGCATTAGAAAGTGTTGGTAGTACTATTAAAGGATGGTTCTCATGAGATATAAAAGTACAAGAATATTAAAGGATGGGAATGGTAAGAGATATTACAGACCAACAATAGTTCCAAACATTCCCTTAAGCGATTCTGATGTGTTTATCAATCCAAAATCAGGTGAAAGGTTAGATTCTTTAGCACAAAGGTTTTACGGTGATTCAAATCTTTGGTGGATAATTGCAAAAGCAAATGAATTAACCAATGGTATCATTGGTTTAAATCCAGAAGAAAAACTTAGAATACCGATGAGGATACAGCCTGTATTGGAGAGTCTAAGAAGGAGTTCATAAAAGATGTCCACTTTTGAAAGAAATATCAGTCCAAAGATTCAAACGGAATTAACAAATAGAGAAATATTATCTGATGGAAGACCACGCAGATTTGCGGGAGATACAGGTGATTCAGGAAACATAACATTTGCAGATATGGCATCTAGAACTACATATTCTATGATGGTTACAAACTACGGTCATTCAAGTCAAAATATAAATAAAGGTATCGCAGGTGGTGAATTTTTTGAAAATAGAAACGAGGACGGAAGCGCCGGTACTTTATTTGAAACTCTCAATGGATTTAGAACGGACGGTGTGGGTTCGTATAGAGAAACCGCTGTATTCGATAATAAGGGTGATGTAATAGAAGATGATTCAGGTGGAATTAGACCTGTATGTGGTATAAAATCAATTACAATGGAATTCCTAAATGCAAATGGAGTTAGAAAAGCAACGGTTAATTGGAGTGCTCCGTCTATTGATTCACTTGAAGAATTTAAAGATTTTTTACGGGTGGGTACTGCTGTTGCTTTACAGTTTGGTTGGGTGTGGCCAACAAGAAATGATCTTACAGTAGATAACACAACTTTTATATATTTAAATAGAGAAACCAACCGTATAGAGGTTGACCAAACTATATTAAAAAATCCGTATGATGGTATAACTGCATCTAAAGGTAACATGGACGCATTAGGTGGTTTCGTTTCGAACTTCAGTTCTAAGCTTAGGGACGATGGTGGATTTGATTGTGAAACTATTATAACAGGTTTTGGTATTTCTTTTCTTGAGGATGTCGGTGCGATGGAAAGTGGTGCGGAAATTACTTTGAAACTTCAAGATGAGGTTAGGAATGCAATACAGGATTATACCGGAAACTATTCAGATGTTGTGAATACTATTGGAGATTCATTAAGAAATGCAGGAATTTTTTCTGGCGAAGAAGGTCAGCAATCACTGGTTGAGGCAATTGCATATAATGATTTATATCATGCGATTCTTAACTTGGATTCTATATGTAGTGCATTAATGGTTAGAGAGGAAGAAGGTCCAGACTTTACCCAGACCCTTGAAGAAAAGATGGAAGATTTAGAAACTTCATTTTTACCTGATGATGAGTTTGAAGAGGCGATGGAAGAGTACTACGTTGAAAATCAAGAAGATATTGATGAACAGACAGATCGTATGTCACAAAACAGAGATGATTTAACAGGACAAGCAGGGGGTGGTGCGACAGTCGGAGTTGATGGTGGACGTAAGGTTGTTGGAGATGCGACTACAGCGATGTTTAATATAGATTCATTCGCCGCGAACATGTTTAGTGTCTCAAAAGAAACCAGTATAGGTAATCGGAATAGAACTAAAGATAGTAAAATTAATGAAAGGGATATCTATGTCAGATGGGGGTGGTTTGAGGATAATATTTTATCAAAGTATTTAGCGTTGGTGGACGATAGTAATCAGATAATTTTGGACTTTAGAAGTATTCAAGGAACTAAGGGGAATGAAATATCTAATTACATTGCATATAATCAAGAGATGAAACCAAAAGATTTTTCTAAAGTGTTTTGGGCTTCTTCTAATTGGAGTTTTAACGCTGCAGATTTCGATGATTCAATCAATAATAAACCTGCAACAGAAAAGTTTATTCTTGGATTTAAAAGATACAATAGGACAGGTGAGGTATTTACAATTGGTAAAACAATTGAATTACTAAATGAGTTGAACCAAACAATATCCGCATTCAGAGAATTTCAAGATGACCAAAATCCTAAATTTGGTAGAGTTAGAAATATGTTTGTTAATGTTAGTGCGATACAAGAAGCATTTGGCTTTGATACATCAATTAGAACAGTAACAGATAATTCAGGATTTTTAAAATCAAAACCTAAACCCACTACTTTAAGATCTGCAATAGAGAAATTACTTAGTTACCTACAAGATTCGTTATACAACGTACCAGATTTATTATTAGAATCCGAGTCATCAACATATTCAGTCATAGATAAAACCATAGAAGGTTCAGGTAATACCAAATCCTATACAACAAAAGATAATAAAGGACAAATACTAAAAAACGGTTTATTTAAATTCGAAAGCTTTTCAAAAAATAGTATTGTTAAAAATCAAAACTTAGAGTTCAACATACCTGATAAATTGGGTAGTGCAGCATTTTTGAATGGTGGTGGAAATCTTAGCACAAAAGGTAATACAGAGGAAGAAAATTTTTCAAAAATTATTAAGGCTGATGGTTTTGCTGCAAATTCATTTTTATCAAATATAATCAAAAATCCAAAATCAGGCGTTAGTAAAGCGAATCCAAAAAGGGAGTTGAAAACCCAAAAAAGTGAAAAGTTTATTTACTACGGAGGAGTGATTGATTTAAAAGATTGGAAAAAAATTCCTCTTAAAAGCAATCATGATAAAAATGTCTCCTCAGATGAACTTTCTAATGAACCGGTAACGAAAGAAGGTATTAACGTAGATCCAATTACCAATGAGATTTACAGTATTACAAAAAATGAAAATGGTGAACCTATACGGAAAACAGTTGAAGAGTCTGCTATGTATATCATAGATCATAATAGAGATAACAACTGGCTAGAAGCAATAAAGTTGGATTCTAAGTATGAACCTTTAATAAGAAGAATATTTACACAAACAGGAGTATCTGCGACACAAAGTGTTAAAGATCCTTTACAAGAATGGGCTAATCTAAGCATGGATATAGATGGAATAGGTGGTTTAAGACCTAGAACAATGTTGAATGTCAGTTACCTACCACGAAAGTATAATATGGAAATATTCAGAAAGGATACAGGAGAAAGCTTAGGACCGTCTTTTTATTTCAACATTGATAGCCTCACTCAGAAAATAGATGATTCTGGCTGGACGACAAGCTTTGAAACTTATATGAGAATAAATGATGTTGCTTATGATTACGCAAGAGAGGAAGGTTTATTCAACACCACAAATGCAATAAACTCTATTTCACGACAATTTAAACAATCAAAACCTGAATCACTTGTTGATAAATTAAAAAAGATATTAGAACCTTTGGCAAAAGCAAAAGCAAAATTTGATGAATTCATGGCTGGAGCAGAAGAGTATCAGCTAAAATTACAATCTGAAAATCCAAATAATAGGGCAAAACCATTTGGCGAAGCATATCAGAATTATCAAAAGAAAAAAGAAGATGATTTTCTTTTGAATGATTTCGCCGATTCTGAATTGGATAACATGTTGATAGGTTTAGATGAGGTTGAGTTATTCGATGTTGATGAATCCGGTGATATAGCTGGATTTGAAACAGAGGTGTATGGAGATGAAGACAAAGAAAAGTTTGCTGGTGTAAGAGGATTACTACGATTTTTCAGAGATGCTCAAGAGGTTGCGAGTACAGGTGCATCAGCGACAGGCTTATTTCTTAGTGAAGCATACGGTGGTATAGTGGGGTTTGATAAACCAGAGAACTTTGAACAAGAACAGGCAAAAAGTCTATCTGAAGGTGATTCTTCATCCCAAACCACAGGTAATAAAGAGCTTGATCTCGTTAAAGCAGAGGAAGTTAAGCAAGATGATAAGGTATCTACATTCTTTCAGATAACAAAGGCATTACAAGAAAAAGCAAAACTAATCGCAAATCAGGCAAATGATATTGCTCAAACTGAAATAGATTTGATTACAGGTGGTTCCGAAGTTCAACGTTCAGAAAAAGAAGCACAGAAAGTTTTGGATAGATTAGCAGTATCTGAAGATGAATTAATAGATAAGGTTAATACTACTGTAACCGCAGGAGAAGTAGTTTCAGTTGGAACTTTATTTTCCAAAAAATATAGTGGTAGCGGAACTGCTGTAACATTTGATTTCGATAATGAGGAGGAAGAAATAACATTTACGTTGGAAGAGACAAAAGGAGTACAAACATTTACAACCCAAGAACAAGCACAGAATTCTGATGAAAGTGTTGATTTTAAAACAATCATCAAAAATAATCTTATAATAGCTGCAGAAGAAAAATATAATATTTAAGAAGGGTAATTATGGCACAAGTAACAACTAATGACAATTCGGATATAACCACCAATAGTGCAAATGAAATTTTAAACAGACAAAAAATTTCTAAAATAAAAGAGGCTAAAAAATTGCAAAGTCCGATTGTCAATAACTTAATCAAAAGTATCAATAAAAAAACGAATAGGGTTGAAACTGGATTATTGGCTTCTAAAGGTGAGTTTGTTTATCGAAAGAATGGAAAAACTGTTAAGGAGGGAACTGCTTATCACATACACTATACTACTGATTTAAAGATATTTTATATGACAAGATTTCAACATTCAGGAATACTTTCAGAACTTATTAGAAAGGTTTCTAATTTCAATACAGTTGAAACCTACAATACTCTTAATCCACAGCAATCTATGATTTTAAAACCAACTATTGTAATACCAGATATTGAGGACTATAAAAAAGAATTTATAAAAAGATTCTTTGCAAAAAAATCAAATGAGAAATCGGGTATATTTGAAATTTCTGAAGATGACTTTCAAACATCACCACTTTATGATTATGCAGAACTAAATTGGTTTATCAAAGGTAAGAGAGAATTGGTTAGAGAAACTAATATAATTTCTGTAAACTTATCAGAAGGGGAGTACAGCTTTAAAGGACTGAAAAAAATACTACCAGACTTTCAATACTATAGGGAAGAAGGGTTGGATAAGAAAGAAAATTTATTAAAAAGGTTAGGACAGATACCAACTACAGAACAAACCACTTCCACATCTCAAACAGAAACTCGAATAGAACAACCTAAATCTAATAATAAAGCGACAGGTTACGGTGCTGCTTCTGGCCCACCTACAGGAACAACTACGGTATCAAGCGGAGGTAGTTCATATTAATTTACATTTTGAGAAAACTATCTGATATTTATAATAAAATTAAGGTTATAATATGATAAAAAATAAAGTATTAGATAGTGGTTTCATCGAAGTTGTTGATTCACTAGGAGATGACCTAACGGTTGTTAATTCCGCAAGGGTATCCTTTGGTAAGAGAAAGACAAAGTTCGATAAATCCGATGAAAGATTAGTTAGATTTTTGGCTAAGTATAAGCATTACTCCCCATTCAGACACTTACAAGTACAATTTCATATTAAAGCACCAGAGTTTGTGATGAGACAATGGTATAAGCATGTGGTTGGTATAGAAACCACATCCAACTCTGCTACTAAGGATCATGCTTGGAATGAGATTTCAGGTAGGTATGTACCGGTAGAGGATTTCTACATTCCTGAGGTGTATAGAGCACAATCGGAAGATAATAAACAGGCTAGTGAGGGTGAGGTTGAAAACCAAGAAAAAGCTAGTAAGGTTTGGTCTGATGCACATTGGTACATCGTTGGCTTCTACAATGATTTATTAGAGATGGGTATGGCAAAAGAACAGGCCAGAGCTATTCTACCTCTATCACAATATACAGAAGTTTACTGGACAGCATCATTTCAGGCAGTTATGAATTTTATAGAACTGAGAAATGAGAAAACCTCACAATGGGAAATACAAGAATATGCAAAAGTATTGTTAGAACAAATGAAAGAAGTATTTCCAAAAACAACCGAATTGTGGAGTGAAGCTCACAATTGGTAATAGTAGAATCTCAAAAAGAATGGAATAACTTTTTAGATAAGTTCAAATCAACTTCTTCGTTGATTGTACCTGTACAATGTGATGATAATAAACATCCGTTGGCAACAAACTTGTGTTTATTATATGTTGTTGAATTAGAGGATACCTTTGAGTATATTCTACCTTTCAATCATACCGATACAATAAACTTAGATATGGATTTATTATGTAAGTTAAAAACTAATGAATCGGTATTCACTTATGATAAGAAAAAGCTGGCACATTTTCTCAAACTAAAAAATGTAAAAGACTTACAGATGTTAAAGTATCTGAAAAAGAATGAACCTTTGGTAATAGAAGATACTTTAACTAATGCACACGAACATTTTCATAGGGTAAATTGGGGTAAGGAAGATTTAAATTGTGTAATACCTATTTTAAAACACTTAGAAGCATGTAGAAAAGTTGTCGATATAGTTAAGAAATGTGTATTATATGATACTGATACACCATACAAAACTTATAATAACATCGTACTTGGTAACTTACAGAGCATAGAGGGTAATGGAATACAGACCACAGATGGTATGGTTTACTCGGAATATAATCCCTACACCGCAACAGGTCGTCCATCCAATAGATTCGGTGGATTAAACTTTGCAGCTTTAAATAAAAAAGACGGAAGTCGTAAGAAGTTTATCAGTAGGTTTGGTGATAAAGGTATGTTGGTTGAGATGGATTATGACGCGTATCATCTAAGGTTAATAGGTGATGTGATTGATTATAAATTCCCAAAGGGTTCTGTACATCAACATATGGCTAAGTTCTATGGTGTGGGGTACGAAGAAAGTAAAGGATTGTCTTTTCAATATTTGTACGGTCACATACCGGATAATGTGTTGAAAACCAACCCATTTTTTGAAAAAGTTCAAAAATATATGAATGGCATTTGGGCTGGATTTAAAAAGGATAAATTTGTATTATCTGATATTTATAATAAGAAGATATTTATGGAAAATCTGTCGGATATGAACAAGAATAAATTATTTAATTATCTGATACAGCTTACCGAAACGGAAAACAATATGAGAATATTATCTAAATTACTCCCAACGATAGATGATTTTAAGAGTAAGTTAGTTCTTTACAACTACGATAGTTTTTTGTTTGATTTTCATATAGATGATGGTGTTGACTTTTTAAAAATGGTTAAGAACACCATTGAAGATGATAGTAAATTTCCTGTGAAGATAGCTAAGGGTTGGAACTATCATGAGATGGAAGATATAACGGAGAAGTTCAAATGATTACAGACTTGAATAAAATATTAGTCGAATGGGCTTACCAAGTTAAGAACGGTAAACCAAATCACAAAAGTACAAGAGATTTAATTATATTAGATTCTGTGCTAAAGAACTTTGGATGGAACTTAATTCAAAGAAATGAATTAATAAACAATTTAACAGAAGCATCCCAAAGTAAACCTCTATCTAAACAAGAGAAAGAGAAAGTTAAAAAGATGGGATTGATATGGAAAGGTCAGGGTTACGGAAAAGAAAATGAAAAGGGTATATCATTCAAAAATGATGATGGTAGATTAGTAAAAGTTGATAAAGATGGTGATGGTGAAAAGAGTGGTGAGAAGTTAGACGAACCAAGTGAGTTTGAGAGGGATACAGACTCAAATAAAGATATTTCTACCGATTTTCAAAGAGATGGTGAAGAAAATGATAAAGAAATAGAACCTGGCTCACCTAATCAAAAAGATAAATCTTTGAAAAACGTAAACACTTCCGAATCAGAAGTATATTCTAATTCTGATACTGGTATTTCCGATGAAGAGTTTTTTGAAAAAAATATAGAATCAAATTTTGAAAACAAAGAAGATGAATTAAAAGAATCAGAATTGGATGAATATTTTGCTAGTGGCAAGATACCAAAAAAATATCAAAAGGTAATAACCCGATTGATGAATTCCAAAAATGGTAAACAGAGTATTACAGATTACATGACCGGTGTAGGTGCAGGACAATTACAATCTCAAGCAGGTGAGATACTTACAATGGCTGGTATAGGTATGAGTGGTGAAGAATTTGATAGTTTTATAAATAAACTAAATAATCACGTTGATAAGTATCCAAAAGGTGTTAAACCTGTTGTCACAAAAGATTGGTTAGAGTCAGTAAAGCATGTAAGGACTGTTACAAATAAAAGATATGATTCACAGTTTGGTAAAGGTAATTGGAATATCAGTAATAGTGCATGGGATGTTCAAAATGAATTTGAAGCATTAGGTAATGATGATTACAATGCAAATAAAGGGTATTCATCTGATATGTATGTTAAGTTAGAAGTAAATGGTAAGCCTGTATTAGATGAAATATCACTCAAAAAAGACTCAACAGCTAACATATATAACGGAGTTGTTACTGATATAAATAATTGGTCTGATAATGTACCACCGCAAGCAGATATAAAAGAATATAAAAAAGGTGAGATAGAAAGACCTGTTGAATATGGAACTAAAGCAAAAACATTGAAATATACTTCAGATGATTTACTTAATAAGAACGTAATTAAAAATAAAAATTTGAAAACTACATTAGCATCTTTAGGTGTTATATCGGGTACTGCTAAGAAAGGGTATAAGATTGAACCAAAAGCTAAAGAAATATTAGATAAATTAGCATCAATGGATATCCCACCACCAATAGATAGAGTTAGATTTAAGAAAGTTATGGGTACAGGTGATACAACTAGATTTAAAAAGTATATACTTATGCACGCAGCCGTACAAAGGGCTAATGAAATAGCAAATGGCAATGACGGTGAAACAGAATCAAGTAAGTTTTTAAATAACCACTTGGGTTATGAGAAAGGTGAAGATGGAAAGTTTCCTGAAGGTTCAATAAAAAGATATGAGAATGATACTATACAATTCTTAGTTGAAGATGAACAAGCTAAAGAAGGGTGTTTAAATGCTTTAGCAGAAAAGTTGCCTATGAAATCTTTATTAGAGGGTGAGGAAAAAATGGCAATAGGTGGATTATCAGCAGATCCTAAAACATTAAAAAGAATGTTTGGTATAGATAATTATAATGACTTCAAAGCTGGATTAACTATGAAAGAGGATGATTTAGGTCAAAATTACTTAGTCTATCGTTCACAAAAACCATCTAAAGAAGTTTCTATAGCAGAAGTTCAAGTAAGACAAAAAGGAAAAGGTTACGCGTCGAGTGTTGGTTTAGAGTTCGCTATTGCAAAGGATTTTGCAAAAGAGTTGTATGATGCTAATAAAGAGGAATATCCACCTGAACCAGAAATAAGTTCCAAAGAACGAAATAAACTAGGCGTAGGATAATGAGAACTCAATTACTATGTACATTTGCTATTAGGTCTCGTATTGACGATATCACCAGAATTATTATGGAATGTAATGATATACTGTATAATAAAATATATGTATTTGAAAATCTAAATGATGATAGTCAATTAATCTGTACATATAACATTTCTTATGAGGATGGACATCTAACAGAAGATATTCCTAATACGATATCCTTACATAGAAAAAAACAAACCAATACCTTGTATTCCATTAATGCACTTAATGAGGTTATCAGAAGCCTAAACAATGGTGTGTTGGATAAAAAGTTTCCTGTACCTTGGGAACAGTATCAAAATACTTTACTACTAACTAACGAAAGTGGCTTGAATAAAATACCAACAAAACTTTATCAAATTATTGACACGAAAGCGTAAAAAAAATTGTATTTCACTTAACTGTGTGATATATATTATTGGTTACGATAGTAACTTAAAAATAACAATTAATAAATTAAATTAGGAGAATAACAAATGGATATTAATTCTATTCGAAAGCGTCTTAATCAGTTACAGACTACAAATAATAGAACATCAAATCTATGGAAACCACAACCCGGCAAACAAGTAATTAGAGTAGTACCTTATTTACATAATAAGGACAACCCTTTTATCGAGTTGTTTTTTCATTTTGGTTTGAATAATAAATCCTACCTTTCACCTATCTCTTTTGGTCGTCCAGATCCAATTGAGGAGTTTGCTCAGAAATTAAAACAGAGTGGTAACAGAGAAGAGTATCAAATGGCTCGTAAGTTAGAAGCTAAGATGAGAACTTTTGCACCTGTAATCGTTCGTGGAGAGGAAACTCAAGGTGTTCGTTTTTGGGGATTCGGTAAGACAGTTTACCAAGAACTACTTTCAGTAATTGCAGATCCGGACTATGGTGATATCACAGACGCTGTAAATGGTCGTGATGTATCAGTAGAGTTCATTACTGCAGAAGAAAGTGGAGCTTCATTTCCAAAAACTACCATTCGCGTAAAACCAAATCAAACTCCAATTGTTGAGGATAAAGCTCAACTCGAATCCATTTTGGAAAACCAAAAGGATATAACGGAATTATATCAGGAAAGATCATATGATGATTTAACAGAAGTGTTGAATGAATGGTTGAATCCTGAAGCTTCTGATGAAGAATCAGAAAAAGCAGAAGAAACTGTTAATCCAGCTTCTCTTGCTTCTTCTACTTCCGTTGAAGATGCTAGTAAAGCATTTGACGAGTTATTCAGTAAGTAATCACTAAGTGGGTGTTGAAGCCAACACTAATAAAACCGAGTGTGTGCAAAGAATTCTTTACAAAGCCGGATACACCCACTTTTAATTGGAGAAATATATGTCAGTAAATGACGAATTAGCTGGAGTCTTAGCCGACTCCTTAAATAAGAAGTTCAAAGACTACAAAGTAGCATACTTTTTAGATGGTGCGACAGAAACACCAACAGATATCAAAGAGTTTATTTCAACAGGTTCAACAATGTTAGACTTAGCAATTTCAAATCGCCCTAATGGTGGTATTGCAGTTGGTAGGATTACAGAGTTGAATGGATTGGAAAGTAGTGGTAAATCTTTGGTTGGTGCTCATCTTCTAAAAGAAACTCAAAAGAAAGGTGGTGTTGCTGTCTATATAGATACTGAAACCGCTGTTAGTGAAGATTTCTTAGAGGTCATCGGCGTGGATATTAACAATATGTTGTATCTACACTTGGAAACTGTTGAAGATATCTTCGAAGCTATCGAAGAAATTGTTGCTAAAGTACGAGAGTCAGATAAGGATAGGTTAGTTACCATATTAGTTGATTCACTTGCAGCAGCAACTACAAAGGTTGAGTTAGAAGCTGACTTTGATAAAGATGGTTGGGCTACTTCAAAGGCTATTGTGATTAGTAAAGCAATGAGAAAGATTACTCAGATGATTGGAAGACAGAGAGTTGCTTTAGTATTTACAAATCAATTGAGAGTAAAGTTAGGTGCTATGTTTGGTGATCCTTATACCACATCAGGTGGTAAGGCTCTTCCATTTCATGCATCTACTAGAATTCGTTTAAAGAACAAAGGTCAGATTAAGGATACTAAAAAGAATGTAATTGGTATGACTATTCTGGCTCAGGTTATTAAAAATCGTTTAGGTCCTCCACTTAGAAAAGCTGAGTTTCCACTCTACTTTGAAAGTGGTGTAGATGATGAAGGTAGTTGGCTAAAGGTTCTTAAAGACCACAAGCTTGTAAAGGTTGGTGGTTCGTGGTACAGTATGGAAGATCATGAAGGCAATGAAATCAAATTTCAATCCAAAGATTGGGCTGAAAAACTAGAAGATTTGGAGTTCAAAGAGCATTGCTATAAACTTATTTGTGATAAGGTTATACTGAAATACAGTAAAGCTGATTTGGGTATTGATGATGTGGTGGTTACAGAAGAGGTCTTAGGTGACTAATTCTCGCTACTTATCGATACTTAAAGAAATCAAAGATAAAGGTGGTGAGCTCGAATCTACAGAGCCAAACGATAAGGTATTGGTTATAGATGGCCTAAATACATTCATAAGATGTTTTAGTGCTATGCCAACTCTCAATGATGACGGTGCTCATGTTGGGGGAATAGTTGGCTTTCTTAGATCAATCGGTTACGCAATAAAGATAATTAGACCCACCCGTTGTGTTATAGTTTTTGATGGGAAGGGTGGGTCTAACCGTCGCAAGAAAGTGTTTAGTGGTTATAAGGCAAATCGTAATATGTCCAAAAGATTAAATAGAACCTATGATTTTGCAACAAAGGAAGATGAACATCAATCAATGATGTTACAACTTACTAGAGTTATAGATTATTTAGAACAATTACCAATCACTACGATAACTATAGAAAATATAGAAGCTGATGATGGAATGGCTTATATCACTAAACAAATTCTCAAAACATCTAAGATAGTTTTGATGTCTACGGATAAAGACTTTCTTCAATTGGTAAATCATAGAGTATCGGTTTGGTCTCCTACAAAAAAGAAGATGTATAATCCACCAAAGGTTTTAGAAGATTATGGTATACCTTCTCATAACTTTACATTATACAGAGCTATAGATGGAGACAAGTCTGATAACATAGATGGAGTTCGTGGATGGGGATTAAAAACTATTCAAAAAAAATTACCACTTTTGTTAGAAGATAAGATACTTAATATAGACGATATTATTGTTGAAGATGAAAAGCTCAAAGAGTCAGAAGAGTTATTAAAAAGAAACTATGATTTAATGCAATTAGACGAGGTTGTAATTAGTACATCAGCAAAGATGAAAATATTAGATAAAATTAATGAACCTATAAATAGATTGAACAAAATTCAATTTCAGAAGAGATTCATTGAAGATAGGTTGTTTGCTACTTTACCTAATATGGATAGTTGGTTAGTTCAATGCTTTGGAAAATTAAACGAAATGGCTACAAAGACTAATGGGTAGAAGAAAAAAGTATAATTCCGAGAAGGAAAAGAAAGAGGCACAAAGAAAGTGGTCTATGGAATACTATTACAGAAACCAAGCCTTAATACAGGAAAAAGCTAGAGAAAGATATCGTAAGAAAAGAATAATGGAAATAAAACAAAAACAATTGAAGGAATTATATGGCGAGTGAAAACTTTACCCAATATGGTCCATCGTTTCAATCGAAAATAATATCATCGTTATTATCGGATAACAAATTCATACAAACAATTAGTGACATTATAGAACCAAAGTATTTCGACTCTGATGCAAATAAATGGTTAACTCAGGAAATAAGTAAATACTTTATGGAATTCAGAAAGTCTCCAACACTTGAAGTTTTAAGAGTAAAAATCAACCAGATGGAAGATGATATACTTAAAGTTTCTGTTGTTGAGAATCTGAAAGATTCTTGGAGAAATCTTGAGGCAACAGACTTAGACTTTGTTAAACAAGAAACCTTATCATTCTGTAAGAATCAGGTTCTTAAAGGTGCTATAACAGAAGCTGTGGATTTATTAGAACAGAAAAAATATGATGATATTAAGGTTATCATAGATGCAGCTATGAAGGCTGGTAGTGAAAGAGATTTAGGTCATGATTACATAATATCATTAGAAGATAGACTCACGGAATCTGTTAGAGAAACACAACCTACACCTTGGGATGCTGTTACTGCGGTTATGGATGGTGGATTAGCTGGTGGTGAGTTAGGTGTGTTGGTTGCACCTGCTGGTATTGGAAAGACTTGGTGTCTACAAGCTCTTGCTGCTCACTTAGTTAGGGAAGGTAAAACTGTAGTTCATTATACCTTAGAATTGAATGAGGCTTATGTTGGTCTAAGATATGATACAGTATTTAGTGGAACACCAACTGCTAATATAAAGTTCTACCAGGAAGATGTACAGAAAGTTATTGATGGCTTGAAGGGTAAATTAATCATTAAGTATTATCCCACCCGCTCAGCTTCGGTAAATACACTATCTGCTCATCTTAAACAGATGGAGATACAGGAAATCAAACCTGATGCGGTTATAGTTGATTATGCTGATATTCTAAAACCAACTACATTCTACAAAGAGAAAAGACATGCAACAGGTGAAACCTATGAGAATCTTCGTGGTATTGCTGGTGAGTTCGATATTCCGATATGGACAGCATCTCAGGCAAATCGTAGTTCATTGGAAGAGGATGTGATTGATGCCACAAAGGTATCAGAGGATTACTCTAAAGTGATGACAGCAGATTTTGTTATGTCGGTTAGTCGTAAAGTAGAGGATAAGATTGCAAACACAGGTAGGTTTCACGTAATAAAAAACAGATTCGGTATTGATGGGATTACATTTCCTGCTAATATTAATACGAATACTGGTTTGATTCAAGTACACGAAGCATCTACAGTTAGTGGTAAGCAAACACAGAATAAGATGGATAATTCAGAAGAATACCTAAGAAAAACTTTATCACAAAAGTATAAAGATATGGGTGGATTTGAATAAAATTAAGAGTATATATAATAATTATAATTAGAAAAATTTGTTACTAAGGAGTTACTATGGAAAAATTTAAGTTGTCAGACAACTTTGTTACTAAATACAAAAGGAAAAAAGCACCTTTCGGTTTTAACGGTTTGGGTGAGTTGGTGTATATGAGAACCTACTCAAGAATCAAAGAAGATGGTAAAAACGAAAGATGGTG